>ENA-ORXM01002496-ORXM01002496.1-marine-metagenome-genome-assembly--contig:-NODE-2496-length-21227-cov-2.748605_pt1 | contig 21227 bp, 22 predicted proteins | sample MGYA00237867_ERZ511480 | MGnify/ENA primary metagenome ERZ511480 (study PRJEB26309, sample SAMN06266103) | marine metagenome | isolation source: Algal blade | place: United Kingdom:Sidmouth, United...
CGGTTTTAGCGGCCTTCACCAGCGCCGCTTCGATGCGCCGTCCGGCGGCCTCGAAAGCCTTGGCGGCAAGGTCAGCGCCGTCTGCCGCGTCGCGCGCGGCGAAGTCCTCCAGCGCGCCTGCGCCGCTGTCAATCTGGGTCATAAATCTTTCTCATCGGGAAATTGGGTTTGCAATTCTGTCAGGCTTTCGCGGCGTAATGTTTGCGCCTCGCGCGCCGTCAGCATGTGCCACTCGATCAGGCTCATCGCCCAAAACTCGGACGGCGAGATGCGCAGCACATGGACAGCAATTTTCAGCCAGCGGTCAAAGGGCCAATCATTTGCGGCGCTCATAGGAATGCACCTGAAAAGGCCGCATCAATCTGCGCGGCTATGGCCGCAGATATGGCGGGCAAATCTGCAGTGTTTATGTCGAGATCGCGCTGGCCTGTTGCCGCAAATGACATCGCGCCTGCAATGGTTTTTGCATCTGCCTCTCTCAGCGGATTAAGCCGCGCAGCCAAAGCCAGCGGTCCGCTCGCGTCAAGACGCCGGGCCACTTCAGCGAGCGCGCCAAAGGTCAGGCGCAGCGGCACAGTTTCGGCGGTCTGCAGCGTCACAAACCCATCGCCGTAACGCGCGCCCATCAGAGCGCCGCAAAGCTGATCGCGCCCGCGCTGGCCAGCGTGATGTCATAGGTCGCTTCGCCCTCATAGCGCCCCGCATAGGACAATTCGCTAATGAGAAACGCGCCCGTCAAAATCCCGAAATCCGGAATGATGAGCTGATATTGCGCGGCGCTTTGCGCGAAGAATGTCTCGCGCGCCAGAGCGTCCGACGCGCCGTCGGTAAATATGCCTGCGCCCGACACCGTGATGGATTTCACCCCCGCCCCCGGCAGGAGCTGCCGCCACGCGTCAAGGCTGTCACTATGGGTAATATCAACCAGACGCGCATTTAAATTCAGCGTCTTGGTGCGCAGTCCGGCCAGCGTGACAAAGCCGCTGCCGTCATGGATTTTGACGAGCAGGTCCCGTCCTTTTTGAGCGCTCATTAAGCGGCCTCCTCTTGAGAATTGGTGTGGGGCTGGGTGCGGATAACGACGCGCATCAAGCCATGCGTCGTGCGCCCGTCCGGCGCGCGCAGGCAGTCGGAAAAGATGACGGCGGCGGTGATGATATAGGCCGCGTCCGACGTGACATCCTCTTCGATGACGCGCCGCATATGGCCTAATATCTCCAGAGCCTGCGTGCGCCCGCCATAGCGCGACCAGACATGCAAAGTCAGCGTATGGGCCGCCATTGGCGCGGCGTCTCCGCTAATATCTTCGGAGCGCAGCGGCCCGTAAGTCAGATAAGGAAAAACCGGATCATCAGGCGCGAAATCATAAAGCCGCGCCGGGTCGCCCAGCGCGTTTTTGATCGCGGCGTCGCCCGAGAGCGCGCTATGCAGCGCGCGGGCGACGGACAGGGCCGAATTATCTTGGCTCATGATTGCTCCTCTTCGCAGATTAAATGCAGGCGTTCGCCGCGCGTATCAGGATCGCTGGCCGCGATGACACGCAAGGTGCGCTCCCCCCAGATCAGGCGCGCGCGTTCGGGGAAGTTGGGGATATAGCGAATGGTGACTTTGAAACTCTGGGTCACGGATAGCCGCCCTTGCTCGCCGCGCTCGGTGGCGGTTTGCGGCTCGACATGGCCCCAAATGGCGCGCTCCAGCATCCAGCTGCGCGACGCGCCGCCAAGATCATCCGGGGTCTCAACAGCGCGGTACAGACCCAGCCGCGTGCGCATGCGCCCGATCATAAACGGTAATTCCGATAAGGCATAAGCAGCGCATCGGCCATCATTGGCAAAGCCGGATGATCGGGCTGATCGCGATGCTCATAGCTCTGCGCCGTCAGCAGCAATATGGCTTGACGCAAAGGCAGCGGAATATCTGCGGGCGCGTCGCCATAGCCTGCGGTGAAAGTAATTTGCACTTCGCAAGCGCTGGCCAGATAAGTTGCAAATGAACCGTTTCGAAGCCGCAATTGCGCAGGTTCTTTGCGTAAATCCAGCGCATATTCGGACGGCGGGATAAGCGCGCTGTTATCTTCATCATCGACCAATTTTACCTGCGTCACGGCGGCGACAGGAACAGGCTTAATCGGGACAAGCGGGCCAAGATCAGGCGGCACAGCCAGGCGGTAAGTTCGCGTGATGAGCGCGCGGCTAAGCTGCGTTTCAATGCGCTCAACTGCTGCGCCGATAAGGTCGGTAATGAGATCATCTTCGGAGTCCTGATCGACGCGCAGAAATGTTTTGGCCAAGGCCAGAGGCACCGGCAGCAGGACTGGCGGGGTTAAGAGTTCGAGCATATTTGGGTTTCTTTTTTTTCGCTACGCGATGTCGGATTTCGCTTTGCTCTATCCGACAACGCGCAAGCGCTTAAACTATGCCGTCGGGTTAACCCTCCCTACGCGGCTTGCGTTTAAATTGTGCGCCGCCGCCGGATTTGGGTTTGAAGCTCTTGTTGGATGGCGGGCGTTTGCCTTTGGGCTTCGGATCACGCTGATCCTCGGCGGCGGGGTCCCAGTCGGGTTTGGCTTTTTTACCGCCGTCTTTTTTACCTTTGCGCTTACCTTCATATTTGCCTTGTCCGGCGAATTTGTCTTTCTTATGCGGGCTGCGCGGTTTCTTCGGCTTATTCTTTTTCGGGTAAGCGGATTTATCACGGGGTTTAAATTCCGGGCGATTGTCTTCAGCGCTGAAATCGGGCTTACCCTCAAGGCGGGTTGCGGTGATGGCTTTTTCTAATTTGCCATCGGCGCCGATGGCGGAATTAAACCGCTCTACGCCGCTGCCCGAGATTTGGAAAAATGTAACGCCTTGGCTGATTTTAATCGCGCCAATTTCGTTTTTCTTCAGATCACCTGATTTGCATAGCATGGGCAAGATCCAGCGCGGCTCTGCATTTTGTTTGCGGCCCACATTGATTTGATACCAGACGCCATCGTCAAAATCGGTGCGGCTGCGCGGCTCGCGTTTCTCGCGTTTTTTGCCCTTGCGGCTTTCTTTATAATCAGGACTGTCGACATCCATCAGCTCTTCGGGCGCGCTACGGGCTTGCCGATATTGACGCGCAAAAGCGGCGGCGATTTGCTCGGGTGTGAATTTGCCGAGCAGGTTTTGCGCCGTCAGCGCGTCTTGCTCGCCAATCTCTTCGGTCAGGATCGGATCGCTCATCAGGCGCTCGGCATCTTTGGCCATGACATCTTCGGCGGAGGGCGGCGTGCCCCATTCGGCTTTCAGCTTCGCGCCGTCGAGCAGGCGGTTGGCGCTGCGAAATTTGTTTTTGGCCACGATCATGATCGACGTGCCTTTGCGCCCCGCGCGGCCCGTGCGGCCCGAGCGATGCAGCAGGATTTCTGAGTTCTTCGGCAAAGCGGCGTGAATGACGAGTTCCAGATCAGGAAGGTCCAGCCCGCGCGCGGCAACATCGGTCGCGATACAGACTTTGGCGCGGCCATCACGCATGGCTTGCAGCGCGCTGCTGCGATCTTTCTGGGACAGCTCACCGGACAGCGCGACGACTTTAAAACCGCGATTATTAAAGCGCGAGACCATTCGGTTGACCGCCACGCGCGTATCCCCAAAGACGATCGCATTTTTGGCATCATAATAGCGCAAAATATTGATGATCGCATTTTCCGTATCGGACGGGGCGACGGTCAGGGCGCGGTAGGTAATGTCTAAATGCTGCTTGGCTTCGGCAGCGGTATTTACGCGGACCGAGTCGCGCGTATATTTCTTGGCCATGCCCATGATGGATTTCGGAACTGTGGCGGAGAATAATAATGTGCGGCGCTCTTCGGGCGCGGCGTCGAGGATCATATCCAGCTCTTCGCGAAAGCCCATTTTCAGCATCTCGTCGGCTTCGTCGAGCACCGTGACGCGCGCATCTGATAAATCCAGAGAGCCGCGTTTTAGATGATCACATAATCGTCCCGGCGTGCCGACAACAATATGCGCGCCGCGTGACAGGGCGCGCCGCTCGTCGCGCATATCCATGCCGCCGACGCAGCTGGCGGTTTTCGCGCCCGCATCAGCGTAGAGCCAATCCAGCTCGCGCTTGACCTGCAAAGCCAGTTCGCGCGTTGGCGCAATGATCAGAGCAAGCGGAGAATCCGCGCGGGGCAGACGGTCTGCGCCGTCCATCAAGCTGTCGGCCATGGCCAGACCAAAGGCGACGGTTTTGCCGCTCCCTGTCTGCGCGCTGACGAGCATATCGCGGCCTGCTAAATCGCCATCAATCACGGCAGACTGCACGGGCGTCAGCGTTTCGTAGCCCTTTTTATCCAAGGCAGATTGCAATGCGGGATGGACGTGAGCGGTCTCGGGGGAGGCAGAAGTCATAGGGGTCTTTGTCGGTAAAAAGGAAGCGGAAGCTGCCGCGCGCTCCCTCTATGGCTAAAGCGCGGCAAAGACTAGCCCTGTTCACAGCATAAGGTCTTTAAATGCGACGTTAAATCATTGGAATTTGCGGCGGATTAGGGCAAAAGAGACAAAAATTCGGAGACTCACATGAGCGAGACACAGGCTTTTGACCGCGAGAGCATGGAATATGATGTTGTTATTGTTGGCGCAGGCCCTGCGGGGCTGTCGGCGGCGATACGATTAAAGCAGCTGGGCGGCGACGATATTAATGTCGTTGTGCTGGAAAAAGGCTCCGAGGTCGGGGCGCATATTCTGTCCGGCGCGGTACTTGATCCGGCAGGTCTGACCCGCTTGATGCCTGATTGGAAAGAGAAGGGCGCGCCCGTTAAGACCGAGGTCAAAACGGATAAGCTGCATCTTTTGGGTCCGGCGGGCGCAATGCCCATTCCGACATTCCTCATGCCGCCGCTGATGCACAATCACGGCAATTACATTGTTTCGATGGCGAATGTCTGCCGCTGGATGGCCGAGCAAGCGGAAGCGCTTGGCGTGGAAGTCTTTCCGGGCATGGCCTGCTCCGGTTTAGTTTACGGCGAGAAGGGTGAAGTCAAAGGCGTGATTGCCGGAGAGTTCGGCATCTCCAAAGATGGCAGCAAAGGCGAAGGCTATGAGCCGGGCATGGAGCTGCACGGCAAATATGTGCTTCTCTCCGAGGGCGCGCGCGGGTCGTTGTCACAAATTGTCCGCAAGAAATATGAGCTGGAATCGAGCTGCGAGCCGGCCAAATTTGGCCTCGGTATGAAAGAGGTTTGGGAGATCAAACCCGAAAATCACCGCGAAGGTGAAGTGCTTCATACGGCGGGCTGGCCGCTGGGCTGGAAACAGGGCGGGGGATCATTTCTCTATCACGCGGAGAACAATCAAGTCTTTCTCGGCTATATTGTCGATCTGAATTATAAAAACCCGCATCTTTATCCCTATGCGGAATTCCAGCGCTGGAAACATCATCCGTCGATTAAATCCATTCTCGAAGGCGGAAAGCGCATTGCTTACGGCGCGCGCGTTGTGACCAAAGGCGGTTTCCAGTCTATTCCTAAAACATGCTTTCCGGGCGGGGCGCTTCTGGGCTGCTCAGCCGGTCTGGTGAATCTGCCGCGCATTAAGGGCAATCACAACGCTATGCATAGCGGCATCGAAGCGGCTGAGGCGGCGTTTAAAGCCATCAAAGATGGGCGCAGCGGTGACGAACTGACAGCTTATCATATGGCGCTGATGAGCGGCGAAGTCGGCAAAGATCTGAAACCCGTGCGCAATGTCGCGCCGCTCAATGCGCGCTTTGGCCCGCTGCTCGGCGGGATGATGCTGGGCGGTCCCGATATGTGGATCAATACGGTGTTTAAATTCAACCTGATTGGCGCAATCGGGAGTTTGTTTAAAGGCAAGCTGTCGACGACACTGGGCCATAAAAAAGACGACGCGGCATCCATGGAATCTGCCGATAAATATAAGAAAATCGACTATCCCAAGCCGGACGGCATTCTCTCATTTGATCGCCTGACCAATGTCAGTTTTACGAGCACAAATCACAGCGAAGAACAGCCGAGCCATTTGAAACTTATCGATCCGTCGGTTCCGATTAGTGTAAACCTTCCCGAATTTGACGAACCTGCGCAGCGTTATTGCCCGGCGGGAGTCTACGAAGTGCTGCGCGATGATGATGGCTCGAACCCGCGCTTTAATATTAATGCGCAAAATTGCATTCACTGCAAAACCTGTGATCTGAAGGATCCGAGCCGGAATATTGTCTGGACGGTGCCTGAGGGCGGCGGCGGGCCGAATTATCCGAATATGTAAATAAAGATCCGCGCGGACTATCCCACGCGGTTGTGATGTATCGCCCTGCGCTCCGCGCTTGGTTATGGCGGCAAAATCGCCAATATAAAGGTTATGACATTGAAACATTCTCTACTTCGCGCGCTATGCGCAGCTGCATTTGGCGTAATTGTCTCCGGCTGTGCCAATGCGTCCGGCCCACAGGAATATCGCAATGTCGACAGTCCGCCCGAAGCCCGGCTCTTTGCCGACTATTTGTCCGGTAAATATGCTGACCTCGTTGAAGACGCCGATGCGCGCTCGAAATATTTTTCTGCCGCCTTTGCCCGCGATCCAAAAAATGTAGAGCTGGGCGCAGAAGCCGTTCGCTCGGCTGTTCTGGCCGGAGATATGACCCTCGCGCGCACATTATCAATAGAGATGAGCTCGCTGGATAATACTGAGCCGATGTCCCGTATTGTGTTGTCGGCTTATGACATGCGCAAAGGGCAATATGGCAAAGCGTCAAAGCGCCTCGCTGAGCAGCCCGATGATCCGGCGCTGGGCGTGCTTATCGCCTTGATGGAAGGCTGGGCGCAATATGGCGACGGCAATGAAGAGCGCGGGCTTGAGATTTTTGACGAGATTGAAGTGGGCGGTTATTTCGACGTTATTGCCGGAATGCAAAAAGCGATCATCTTAAGCGAGATGGGTAATGTCGATGAGGCAGACCCGATATTTGACCGCGTCGCCGATACGGGCGTCAGTCCGATTTTGCGCATCATGTCCCAAGCGCGTCACAAATCTCAAAGCGGCGATATTCCCGGCGCGATAGCCGTGCTGGAGAGTTTCTCAACGCGGCGCGGTAATGTCGAAAGCGGCCCGATCTTTACGGGCTTAACCCGCCTGAGGGCCGGCGAAGCGCTGGATGATAAAATGAGCGCAGCAGACCACGCCGCGCGCGCATTGATTGACCCGGCCGGAGCTTATTTTAGTGAGGGCGGCGCGCATAATCTGGGCGAATTTTACCTGCGCATTGCGCTGATGCTGAACCCGGATGAAGACTTTGCCAAAATCTGGCTTGGCACTGTGCTGGAGCGCGAAGAGCGCCAAGCTGACGCCGAAGACCTTTATAAGACAATTGACGACAAGTCCGATTATACCGTTACCGCCCGTCTTGCGCGCGCCAATTTAATGTTTCGCAATGACGAAGATGATCGCGCGATTAGCCTTCTCAAAGGACTGGTGGATGATCATCCGATCTTCCTCGTGCGCGAGTCGCTGGGTCGGGGCTACCTCATCAAAGAAGATTACGCCTCCGCCTTGCCGCAATATGAAGCGCTGATTTCGGAGATGAGCGATGAAGAGCTGACCTCAAATCCTGAGCCGCTCTATTTCAAAGCCATATGCCTGCATGAACTGGATCGCTGGAGCGAGGCCGAAGCGGATTTCAAACGCGTGCTGGCTCTTAAGCCCGATTATGCAGATGCGCTAAATTATCTGGGATATAGCTGGGTAGAGCGCGGCGAAAATCTGGATGAAGCTTTTGAGATGATCCGCACGGCAGTCAAATTAGAACCCGATAGCGGCGCGATTATTGATAGTTTGGGCTGGGCGCATTACAAGCTGGGTCAATATGGCGAAGCCAGAGTGCACCTCGAAGACGCAGCAGAAAAAGCCCCGAACAGCGCAACGATCATTGATCATTTAGGTGATGTCTATTGGAAACTCGGCCGTTTGCGCGAGGCGAAATATCAGTGGCGACACGCCCTTGATCTTGACCCGACTGACGAAGAGCGCGCGCGCCTTGAGGTGAAACTTAAAAGCGGCCTCGAAGCTGCTGCGGGAATGCCGTAACGCGTAAATTTTGGGATGAAGTGAGATGTCACAGCCCGCAATAGAGCTTGCCCGCGCCAAGATAAATTTGACGCTCCATGTCGGCGGCCTTCGCGAGGACGGCTATCATCCGCTAAGCTCTCTCGTTATATTTGCCGATGCTGCGGATGTGGTGAGGGCCAAGCCGGCGGATTCGTTTTCTCTTCGCATTGACGGCCCATTTTCCGGCGAACTTTCGGCAGGTGAGGACAATCTTATTTTACGCGCCGCGCGCTTCGCGCATGAGCAATTGGGCGGCCCGAAGCTTGAGTTTCAATTGACGAAGAACTTGCCTGTATCTTCGGGAATAGGCGGAGGCAGCGCAGATGCCGCCGCCGCTATGCGCCATGTCGCCTCCTTTGCGGGCCGCGACATTGCCGAGTTTAAGCATAGCGAAAAAATCGGCGCAGATATTCCCGTTTGTCTTCTTTCGCGCACGGCGCTTATGGAGGGCATTGGCGAGCGCGTATCGGCCATGCCGGGGGAGGGGCGTCATTTTGGCGTGCTCATTAATCCGGGTCTGCCTGTCTCGACGGGACAGATATTTCAGGCCTTTGACCAAGGCCCGGCTAAAGATTTAGCGCAGCCCGAAGATATGGATTTGATTGAGGCTGCTCTGGCAGGGCGAAATGATCTACAGCCCATTGCCTGTGACCTACAACCGGAGATCGTGCGCGTCCTGATGGAACTTACCGTGCAGACCGGCGTGAAATTATCGCGCATGTCCGGTAGCGGCGCGAGCTGTTTTGCCATAGTGGAAGACATGCAAAGCGCCGAAAATATCAAAACAACGCTCTCCGCTAAATATCCGCAGTGGTGGATTTGGGCGGGCGGATTTGGCGATCCCGCATGAGTTCGATGTTTACCCATATCACCCTGATTGGATTTTTTGTGGCCTTGGCCGTAACGGGCTTTTCCATGTCGCTCAGAATCTCAGACCATCCTGATGCGCGCAGCTCGCATAGTACGGTCACGCCGACGGCGGGCGGCTTAGGCGTTGTTATTGGCTCATTTGCGGTCATGTTTGCGCTGGCGAAGTTCTATCCGAATTTTGAAATTAACGCGGAGATAAAGGCGCTCTTTGGCCTTGGATTATTGCTGGCGGCATTGGGCTTGATTGATGATGTATTTGGCGTGCCGACACCGGTTAAATTCCTGCTCATCGGGATTATCAGCGCGGCAGTGCCGCTCATTACCGGCCTGCCGCTGGCTCTGCCGCTGGGCGAGACCGTTATTCAATTCCCGGACTCGCTGGCTCATATCGGCGCGGCCTTGTGGATATTTGTCGTCATAAATGTTGTCAATTTTATGGATGGCGCAAACGGTTTGATGGCTTTGACCGCGCTGATCGTCAGTATTGCCTTGGTGGTCTGCGGATTGCTGGGCGGGGTTACCACAGCGGCGATTTTTGGTTTATTACTCATTGGTCCGCTAATGGGGTTCATGCCGTATAATTTTCGTAATAAGGCCAAGATATTTTGCGGCGATACGGGATCGCTTTTTATCGGGTATATTATCGCCGTTGCGTGTCTGTCGCTGCCTGCCCATCCTTCTGGTGAGCGCCTGCTTTATGTCGGGCCGATCCTGCTTATGCCGTTTCTGGCGGATAGTTTGCTGACGATGGCGGTGCGGCTAAGGCGCGGGGAAAAGCTAACAACGCCGCATCGGCGTCATCTTTATCAGCGCAGCATTATTGCAGGCCGCAGCCATGTGACAATCACGCTTATTTATGGGTTTTTAGCTTTGGTCTGCGCCTTTGGAGCGGTATTTGGCGGCGTGTCCGAAATGCTGAGTTCTTGGGCGTATTTCCTGGGCTTTGTTGTGCTGTCGATGACAATTTATCTGCTGGTTCACCGGCGCCTGCCGCTTAAAGAGTAGCGCATCAGTTTAGCTAACGCGCGCCACCACAAATCCGGCAATATCTTTAAGAGCCGTTTTCCACTCATTATCCGGGAATATAGCCAGCGCTTTTTTGGCATTTTCTACGCGGCGACGCGCCTCATCTAGTGTGCTTTTGAGCGCTCCGGCTGTGCGTAATTTAGATACGGCGGTTTCTAGATCCATTTCGCTTTGGTCATGTTCAGAGATGACGCGGCGCCAGAACTGTTTGTCGTCCTCATCGCCGGAGGCATAAGCGCGGATGACGGGCAGAGTCATTTTCCCTTCGCGAAAATCATCGCCTACGGACTTACCCAGCGCGCTTTCAATCCCGCCATAATCAAGCGCATCGTCAACAAGTTGAAAGGCCAGGCCGAGCTCTTGCCCATAGCGGCGCAAAGCCTGGCGATAGGCGAGCGGGCATCCGGCGATAACCGGCGAGACCTCTGCGGCTGCAGAGAATAGCGCCGCAGTCTTGGCACCGATCACGTCCATATAAACAGACTCTGTCATATCGACATTGCGAAGCGCGGCCAGTTGATGAACTTCGCCCTCGGCAATTACGGATGAGGCATTGGATAATATACCTAGCGCTTCGATACTTTGCGTTTCGACCATCAGGTTAAAGGCGCGGGCAAAGAGGAAGTCGCCGACTAAAATCGTCGCGCTATTGCCCCAGACGCGATTGGCGGTTTTGCGGCCCCGGCGCAGCGCGGACTCGTCGACGACATCATCATGGAGCAATGTCGCGCTGTGAATAAATTCGACAGCCGCAGCTAATTTGTGGTGGGACTCGCCTTTATAGTCGCATAGATGCGCGCTGGCGATGGTCAGCAGGGGCCTAAGACGTTTTCCGCCTGCGCCGACTAAATGCGTTGCGAGGTCAGGGATCATGCCGACAGGGCTTTGCATACGCTCGACAATGATGGCGTCGACTTGTTTCATATCCTCAGCGGCAAGGGCGAGAAGTCTGTCGATTGGACTGGACGCGCTGTGCACGAGCGTCGGTTTAGACTGCATACTCAAAATTCACCCCTTAATAGTAAAATCTAATCTAGGGGTAAGTGCGCGCACAGACAAGCGGCGCATCGGCGCAGGGCGTTAAAATATATGTGAGTAGCGCTTAAGGAAGCGGATAGGCGCGAAGCGGCGCGCCTTTGGGGCCCAGCGGACCGGATATATTGCCGGCGCGGTGAATTTTAATCGCGCCGCCATCCCGCGCGGCCAGAACCATATTGTCCTGACGCGGAAGTTCAAAATTTTCGCCCGCGGTTAAAATCCTGCTGGCGACAACGGTATTATCTGCGCCGCGAATTTCAATCCAGCTGGTTGAAACAGCTTCGATAGTGATAACGGCGGGGTCCAATGAAATCGTCGGCAGGGCATCTACGATAGCTGTCGATTCCGAGGCCTCTGAAATAAGTTGCGGAGACTGCGCGGTTGTGGACGTGCCATACCACATCGCCAGGGTGGTAAAGGTGACAGCGATAAGCAGGGCTGCGGCGCTGCCGCGTGGCAGGCGAATTTCGCGGCGGGCCACGAAATGCGGCGCTTTAAACCGGCGTGTATCTGTCGCGACCTCAGTCTCGGCTTTGTAACGCTGAACAGCGTCTTTTGCATTCATACCCAATAGATTGGCATAGCTGCGAACAAATCCAGTCACGTAACCTGCGCCGGGAAGGGCGTCTGTGTCACATGTTTCAATGGCTAAAACGTAGTCTTTGCTGATACAAAGTTTGGCCGCAACATCATCTACAGAAAGACCCATAGCGCCGCGCCGCGCGCGAAGCTCAAACCCAATAGGAGAGTCTTGATCCTGTAAATCAATCGGTGTGGTCACGTATATTCTTCCCAAAATGGATACCGCCGCGCCCACATACATACGTTATCCACATATATATATGCACAGTTGAAATTATTAATAAAGGTTCACAGCTGAATAAATCATAAATAATTTGCATTTTTCTTCAATAAAAACACTGAGATGGCGGATTTGTCACGACATTGGCCGGGTTTTTTAGTGTAAGAGAAATCATGATTGCGAAGATTTTTACGTTACGGCTCTGGCCCTTTGTCGCTTTGTGCATTTCCGGCGGGCTTCTCTTGGGGGCTTATGCGTTCCAATATATTGGCGGACTTGATCCCTGCATCATGTGTTATTGGCAGCGCCACGCCCATAAAGGGGTGCTGGCCGCGGCGGGCCTGACCGTAATAATCAGTTTCTTTGTGAATAGCCGCACTTGGTTGCGCGGCCTTAACGCTCTCATCGGCTTAGCTTTTCTTGTATCGCTATATTACGCTTTTTCGCATGTTGGCGTGGAGCACGGATGGTGGGAAGGCCCGGCGGCCTGCGCGGTTAGCCCCGAGGACGGCCTTGGCGGGAAATCCCTGATCGATGTTTTGAGCGAGCCGATGGAGGTCGTGCAATGCTCCGATGTGCTGTGGTCCATGTTTGGTCTGTCTATGGCCGGGTGGAACGCCTTGATTTCCGGCCTCGCCGCGCTCATTTCATTTAGTGTCGCTCTTAAAGGAAAACAGTCATGAGCAAAATGTCTAGACGTCCTCCGCGCCCCGGCGTGAGCAAAGCGCGCATTGGCGAAATTTTGCGCGTTGATCATGCCGGCGAATATGGCGCGGTCGCCATCTATAAGGGTCAGCAGGCCGTGTTCTCTCGTAGTCCCAAGACGCGCGACATTGCACAGCAGCTCGCCCATATGGAAGAGGAAGAGCAAAAGCATCTGGACGCCTTTGACGCGCTCCTCGTGGAGCGTAGCGTTCGGCCGACAGTCATGACGCCGCTGTGGAATGTCGCGGGGTATGGCCTCGGCGTCGTGACGGCGCTGATGGGCGAGAAAGCCGCTCATGCCTGCACAGAAGCTGTGGAAACCGTCATCGAGCAACATTATGGCGATCAGGTCGAAGAGCTCAAAGACAGCGAGCCCGAATTGTCGGCGACCTTTGCTGAGTTTCGCGAAGATGAACTGGCTCACCGCGACCACGCGATCGGGGAGGGCGCGAAAGAGGCGATAGGTTATCCTATGCTGTCCGCTGTCATTACGGCGGGCTGTAAAGCGGCCATTAAAATCACCGAGAAAATTTAACCCTAACACCGTTTTAACGACTTCATGCTAATGGCCCGCAATGAATCTGGGTCACACACCATTACCTGCGACAGCGCAATATGGATTTATTCCGGGCCTTGATGGGCTGCGGGCGATATCCGTCTTGATTGTGATTATTGCCCATATGGGCTTTGAACATATTGTCCCCGGCGGGTTTGGCGTCACGGTCTTCTTCTTTATTTCCGGTTTTCTGATTACCCGTCTTTTGCTGGCTGAGCATGAGAAAAAAGGCCGTATCGGGCTTAAGGATTTCTATATACGCCGCTTTGTCAGGCTCTATCCCGCGCTGCTGTTTATGGTCTTTGCGACGACCGCCGGATATATGCTCATCGGGTGGGGCGGGCCGAAAATACTCGAATTTCTGGCCGCCGTTTTCTACGGCACAAATATCTATCAGGTCAGCGTCCGCGCGGGCGGGGAACTGCCCTTTATGCCGTGGACGCATTTGTGGTCACTGGCCGTTGAAGAGCATTTTTACCTTATGTTTCCGCTATTTATGGTCTTTATGGGCGGGAAGTGGAAACGCGCCGCGTGGGGCCTATTCGGTATTATTATTGCCGCCGCCCTGTGGCGCATGGTCATATATTATGGCACGGATCTCGCAAATTATGACTATAATTACATGATGACGGATACGCGCCTGGACAGCATAGCCTGGGGCTGTTTGCTGTCAGTCCTGCTGCATATTTTCGGCAGCGAAGCCCGTCTTAAATGGATGATCGGGATCGTGCCGATCCTCGTTGCTTTGGCGGCAATACTGGCCAGCTTTCTTATTCGCGATGATGCTTTTCGATATACAACACGTTATAATCTTCAAGGCGTGGCGTTGTTTACGCTGTTCCTGAATTTATATTTCTACAAGCCTGTTCGCTTCGCTTTTCCAATACTGGAATGGAAGCCGCTGGCGTGGATAGGCATGGTCAGTTACGCGCTTTATTTGTGGCATGTTCCGATACTCGATATCGCCATGCGCCTAAATGGTGAGAACTGGACCAGCCGAATCATCGCCGTCATCGCCAGCTTCGCACTTGCCGCATTTAGCTATTATGTCGTGGAAAAACCGTTCTTGGTCCTGCGCAAGAAATTCGGTGCCCATATCGTCAAACGCGGCGGGGGCAAGATAGCGGACGCCGCTTAGCGGCGCTGGATGGCTTTAGTCTTCGGCGCACCAGTCCTGATTTGACTTGCGGGTTTGCAGCCACACTGTGCGGCGAAAATCAGCGTGAAGTTTAAGTTCCGGTTCTTCAAATTGCTGGACGAAAAATACGGCCATTGTCCCTGCATCAGGATCGATAAAGAAGTCTGTTCGCGCCGCCCCGCCCCAGCCCCATTGTCCATTTGCGATACCCGTTTTGCAGGTCAGGGCCTCTTTGGCATCAACCGCAACAGATCCACCATAGCCAAAGCGAATGGCTCCGTTTTGATCCCAGGGAAAGGCATATTTGACGCTGTCATCCAGTTGGTTTTGCATCATCACATTAACGGTTTCAGACTTTAAAATCCGGACGCCATTCAGCTCCCCGCCATTTGCCATAGCTTGTCCGTATCGCGCATAGTCGCCCAGCGTGGAGACCAATCCGCCGCCGCCGGACTGAAAGGCATTGGTGGTTTGAAACGGACTGCCTTGGGCGGCCTCTGCGAGAACCAATCCGTCAGGCGTCATCATGTAATTACTGGCAAAGTTTTCCGCTTCGCCGTCAGGCACGCTAAAGCCTGTCTTAGTCATACCGAGCGGTCCGAAAATTCGGTCCTGCATCACGTCACCCAGCGGTTTGTCGTCAATGACTTCCGCAATGCGGCCTAAGACATCAATATTATAGCCATAATACCAAATTTCGCCGGGTTGCGCCATTAAGGGCAGGGCGGCGAGCTTATCCATATTTTGGGCCATTGTGTCGTCCGGATTAAACAGACCGGCATTTTTATACAGCGTCGCGAGCGGTGTGATGTCGCCGAAAATGCCGTAGCCTATGCCTGACGTGTGCAGCATTAAGTCTTCGACAGTGACAGGACGCGCTTGAGGTGCAAATTTCGGCGTACCGTCTTCATTCAGACCTTCAAAGGCAACCATTTTGCCGATTTGCGGGACGTAATCAGATGCCGGATCGCTTAGCTTTAATTTGCCCTCTTCGACCATTTGCATGATGATTGTCGACGTAATCGGCTTTGTCATGGAATAGATACGCACAATTGTATCTTCATTCATTGGTAAATTATTCTCAGCATCGCGCAGGCCGAAAGCGCCCTGATAAACTTTGATGCCGTCCTGATAGACAACAGCCGAGACGCCGTGGGTTTGGCCTGAATCGACTGCATTTTTCAAAATGCCGTCCATGACCGCTGTATCAAATGTGTTGTTTGGCATGGCTTTTGGGGGTGACTCTTCTGAGGCGCTGCAAGCTGCCATTAAAATTACGGTTGCGGCGCTCGCCAGAAGTTTTTTCATTATACATATGCTCCAAAGACACGTCGCAGAATTTCGCTTGTGCGCTCAGCCGGATTTGCGCGGATCGCGGCCTCTTGTTTTCCAACGTAATGAAACAGACCGTTGAGTCCACCCTCAACGCCCTTGCGCGTTAAATCGGATTTAGCGTCTGCTGCTAATTGCGGCGCGAAGGGCACTTGGCGCAGCTGCGAAGTTAAATCGTCGACTAGGCGGTAAGCTCCCGTTCCCGCCAGCGCTTGGTCAATGATCGGCGTGAACATCTCCGTCAGCCGCGGCAGGGTTCTGTCGGCCAAATATTGCGTCGCCGCATTATCTGCGCCGCGTACAATATTTATGGCATCGGTGATGGTGACGCCTGTAATGACATCCACGAACAGATCGCGGGCGAGCGGCGCGGCTTTCTCAGCGCCGCGATTAAGCTGCTGCTCAATTTCATCCAGCATGCCCGACAGGCCGAATTGACGCAAAGTTTGCTGCGCGTCCTGAAGCGTATTGGGCAGAGGAATACGGATTTGCCCGTCATTGAAATAACCTCCGGAGCGTCCGACCGTTTGAACGGCGGTGGTGATGCCCTTATTGAGCGCCGCGCGAATGCCGGCCGCGGCGTCGGCTTGCGATAAGCCAAACCCGCTGCCACCTGTGCCGCGAATAATGCCGTCTATGACATTGGGATCAAGCGTTTCGCAAGCCGCGGCGGGCAGGGCGGCGAGGCTCGCTAAGACCACACGTCTGTTCATCGTAAACGTCATAACATTTCCCTCTAAGAGTTTAGATTAGCCGCCAAAAACGCTGCGCAGGATATCACTGGTGCGCGCTCCGGGGTTACTGCGAATTTGGGCTTCTTGCTTGCCGACATAATGAAATAATCCGTTCAGCCCGCCTTCGACGCCTTGCTCGGTCAAAGTCTCTTTTGCGTCACCGGCCAGGCCGCGCGTGAAGGGTATGTTTGAGAGCTGTCCGGAGATATTATCGACCATGCCATAAGCGCCCGTTTGTGAGAGGGTTTGGTTGATAATGGGCGTGAAAGTTTTCACCAATTTCGGCATGGCTTGAGCTTTGAGAAAATTCGTGGCTGCGGTTGACTGGCCCTGAACGATGCTTACGGCGTCGGTGACGCTCATATTCATGATCACATCAAGGAAAATATCCAGAGCATATGGCGCGGCAGTTTCTGCGCCGCGGTTCAGCGCGCCTTCAAGCTCATCGACCATAGAAGACATGCCCACCGCGCGAAGAGAGCGCTGCACGGATTGAAGCTTTTTAGGGAGCGGAATGCGGATATCGGAGTCATTGGCATAGCCGCCAACCCGTCCGACGGTCTTAACCGCTGTGGTAATGCCTTTTTCAAGCGCGGCGCGAATGCCGTCCGAGGCTTGCGTATTTGACAGCGTCAGGTTTTGAGCCTGATCTTTAAACAGGCGGTTGAAATCAAAGCTCTGCGCGCTTGCGCTTTGAGCTGTGAGGGGCAGACCCATAAGGCCTGCTATAACGATGCGTCGATCTAATTTTGACATAGTAATATCCTTTTTAGGCCCCGTATTTAAGGCAGTTTGGACTATGTCACGCTGTAAATCAATTCACAGCGCTGTGCTTGAGCCGGGCTATTTGAGTGTGATGCTGCCCAGCCAAGTCTTCTTTTTATCGACATCTTTGGGGTCGCCGTAAATCTTCATTTCGCCTACACCGTTAATGCGCGCTTTGACAGATTGCGACGTATAAGCGCTAAGCTCGCCAGCGCCATTAACGGACAGGTCGCCTGTCTCGCATTTAAGATCTTTGAGATCGATATCGCCCACACCATTAACTTTCGCCGTTAGCTCGCCGCAGGTTCCGGACAGGGTCAGATCGGCGACGCCGTTCACGTCCAAATCCAAATCGCCAAGGTCAAGATTATCGCCCATAAATTCGGTCACGCCATTAATCGCAATACCATCAAGATTTGGCATGGTCAGAGTTGTCGTTATGCCATGACGCTGCTGATTATCGCGCGACCATTTTTTACTTTTGGAGCCTAAGACAAGGGTGTCGCCTTTCAGCTCGACCTTGCTCTTTTCCATCTCTTTTTCGTCGCCTGATGTTGTGATTGAAAATGTGTCGCCTTGGGTCACAGTTACCCGATAGACGCCGTCTATTCGAATTTTCGAAAATCCTGAGAAATCATAAGTCTGCGTCACTTGCTCGCCGTCGCTTTTAGAAATGTCATGGGCCGAAACGGGGGCAGTGATTAAAGCGGCGGATAGCAATGCAGCGCTCAGCATAAGGGGGGATTTACGTGTCATGGGCTCTCTCTCTTCGTTATTATCGTTTATCGATAAAGATGTTGAGAGGCTAAGTCAATAGAAATTATCGATAAACGATAAGTTCAAAAAGTGCTTTAAATTATACGCGCTGTGACCGGTAAGATTTTAAAGACGTTCAAACAGGTTTAATCGTCTTCCCGAACCAGCTCTTCGTCAATCCAGTCATTTATACGCGTCTCTAAGATTCCCAGCGGGACAGCGCCGTCGACGAGCACCGCATCATGGAAGCGGCGGATATCAAATTTTTCGCCCAAACTGTCTTCGGCGCGTTTGCGCAGCTCCAAGATTTTAAGCTCGCCCATTTTATAGGCCAGCGCTTGTCCGGGCCACGCAATATAGCGGTCGGTTTCTGTTTTGACATTGTGTTTTGCCAGCGCGCTGTTTTCCAGCAGACAGGCTTCGGCCTGCGCGCGGCTCCAGCCCATATAATGAATGCCCGTATCCATGACGAGGCGGCAGGCCCGCCACATTTCATAAGTCAGCCGGCCAAAATCTTCATAGGGCGTTTGGTAGATCCCCATCTCGACGCCAAGCTTCTCGGAGTAAAGCCCCCAGCCTTCGCCAAAGGCATGCGGGTAGAGGTTCTGGCGAAATTCCGGAACATCCTTTTGCTCTGCGGCAAGGGAGATTTGGTGGTGATGTCCCGGCACGCCTTCATGCAGCGTCAGAGCCGGAAGATTGTAAAGCGGGCGCTGTTTCAAATCATATGTATTGACCACATAATTGCCGGCTTTGCCCTGTTTGGCATTGCCGCCGAAATAACGGCCCGTTGTGTAATTTTGTTCTATTTCCTGAGGCACAGGGATAACGCCATAGGACAGTCGCGGAAGCGTGCCGAAAAACTCCGGCATTTTACCATCGGCGCGTTTGGCAATATAGGCCGCTTCTTTGAGCAGGTCCTCACGCGATGTCGCGTAGAATTGCGGATCGGTGCGCAGGAAATTCAGGAAATCGGCAAAGCTGCCCTCAAAGCCAACAGCGGCAATGATGGCGTCCATTTCGGATCTTATGCGCGCCACTTCGGACAGGCCGATCTGGTGAACCTCCTCAGGGGTAATATCCATCGTGGTGTAATATTTGACAAGGCGGGCATAATTTTCGCGTCCGCCCGGCGTGCTGGACAGGCCGATATCCGGACGCGCGGCGGGGACATATTCATTTTCCATAAAGGCCAGCAGCGTTTGATAACTGCTCAGAACCGACGCGTTGATAACGGCCAGGCCCTCGGCTTTGATTTTAGCGCGCTCGATCTCGTCTATGCGCGGATTGACGTCCATGAACGGCGCGGCCAGCGGATGGTTCTCCGCCGTGACCTCGGTCATATTGCGCACGCCCGTAACAACGCCGGGCATTATCTCTGTCGGAGCTGTATAACCGTCCGATATGCCGCGACGCATATTGGCAATATGCTGCCCGAAAAAGCGCGGCATATCTTGGAGCCGCGCCATATAATCGTAATAATCCTGCGCCGTATCGAAGCGCGTATTACGCACGGTATAGGTGATCGAATTATAAAAGCCGCTATCATTGGTGAATGGAATGCGCGAGCCATCGATGGGGCCGACCAGCTCTTTGCGCGATAAAACCCAGCCTACTAAAGCGTGGTTTAATTTATCATCATCAGACAAGGTGACGGTTGGAATAGAGGCTAAACGCGAGCGAAATGTGGCGTCAGCTTGCGACTGTCTGCGCCCGGCGTCGGGCGAGACATCGGGCAGGCGGCGGCGGGCCTCTTTATCACCTTCAAAACCGGCCGAAATGGGATCGCTCGCCATGCTGGCCTCGCGCATATCGGTGATCAGGCTATCCAGTAAATCTTTGCTGGCATCGTCTTGGGCAAAGGCCGGAGTGCTGAGCAGGCAAACGGAAAAAGCAATTATAAATGGGCGAAGCATGGTAAGCCTTTGAAATTGTGTTAACGCTCTCCTAACGGGGAAGCGTCGCCGCGCCAAGTGGTCAGGCGAATTTATCACAGCCCTATAACGAGTATGCGGAGAGATTATGAGATATTATGTTTTAGGATTAAGCGCATTGGCGCTCGCGGCCTGCGGTCAAGCGGATGATCCGCAAGCGGCATTTATGGATAATTTGCAAGAGCATTGCGGCAAAGCCTATGCTGGCAAGCTGATCTCGACAGATGCTGCCGACGCGGAAATGGCCGCGCAGCCCATGGTCATGCACATGCGCGAGTGCAGCGAGAATGAAGTGAAAATCAGCTTCAATGTCGGCGACAATCGCTCGCGAACATGGATCATCACCGATACGGGCGAGGGCATGCGCTTAAAACATGATCACCGCCATGATGATGGCCACGAAGACGAGGTCACGCAATATGGCGGCGATACGGATAATCCCGGCACGGCCACGCGCCAAAACTTTCCCGTCGATCAATTCTCGATTGATATGTTCAACGAGACCGGGCTTGAGGTCTCTACCACCAATGTCTGGGCCTTTTATTTTGGCGACGACACACTGACCTATGAAATGACGCGACCCTACAAGGTTGAGCCGAAGATACGCTTGTTTCAAGTTGAGTTTGATTTATCCGAAGAAGTCGCGGTGCCCGAGGCGAGTTGGGGGCATGAGTAGGGTTCAGGGAGCCCCCTCCGACCTTTCCGCGCGATGCGCGCAAAGCCCACCTCCCCGGTAAACGCAGGAGGAAAAGTGGAGGCTCTCCGCCTTTTGCTCCCCTGCTTGCGGGGGAGCTGTTCGGCGACCGCAGGTCGACGAGCTGAGGGGGTGTTCTGAAGAGTTGAAACAGATACATCCTTGATTTCGTGAAAAATATTACCTGCACTTTCAACCCCTTACCCGAAAAATAAAGAGATAGATCCCTGCCCGCTGATTTGGCCCTATGTTGATACTGTTCTTATCTCACAGGGCAGGCAAGCGATCGTTGGCTGGTTGGAGATGAGGCGGTATGGGAGAAGAGGTTGTATGACGTGCAATCAGGACTCTCGCGAGCGCGAGCTAGGGCGATGGAAATCGGACCATGGCCGTTCGCAGCAGTACCGCCGTGCGGTGGTGGACTTTGCCTCTGGCAGATGAACCCGCTTGAGCGCTTATCACCCGCTCAAGGTGATTGGAAACGAAACACTAACCCTCGGTATTTTTCCGGTTTTTAATTACCCGCACGGACGCCCTACTTGCTAATCTTCCCCGAAAGGGGGCCCGCTAATCCGAAGGATTACCGGGGAGATTAGCGCCTCTATCGACTAAGAACGGAAGCAAAAATGATGAATTGAGTAAGAAATGAGAGATTAGAGACACCCCCTCAGCCATTTTGCCTATCGGCAAAATAACAGCTGGTGCGCCAGTCCGATCCCCCGCAAGCAGGGGAGCAAAAGGTCGCGCGCCCCGTGCTTTTCCTCCCCTGTTTACGGGGGAGGTGCCGGAG
>ENA-ORXM01002497-ORXM01002497.1-marine-metagenome-genome-assembly--contig:-NODE-2497-length-21218-cov-101.274821_pt1 | contig 21218 bp, 17 predicted proteins | sample MGYA00237867_ERZ511480 | MGnify/ENA primary metagenome ERZ511480 (study PRJEB26309, sample SAMN06266103) | marine metagenome | isolation source: Algal blade | place: United Kingdom:Sidmouth, United...
AAGGCCCGCACGGCGAGTGCAAGTAAGCTTTGCATCTAAAGAAAATGTGTTTATGCTTTATTTCTGAATACCCCTAACATAATAATCTATCAAAAGCTAAATTATATCTTGTGATACATCTCAGCACCACTAGTCAAATTCAATCTAAATCTCTTACATATACTAGCAGTGATATATGCTAGCACTGGAGTCAACGAAGTGCTTCGATCATTATCGTCACTGATAGCCTTCTGCCTGTAGCTTAAATAGTTCTGAGTAAAGCTCTCCGCTCTCCAGCAGCTCCTCGTGGGTGCCCAGCTCTAATACCCGACCGTGCTTAAGCACTAAGATGCGATCTGCCATTCTGACGGTGCTGAATCTATGTGATATGATGATAGCTGTCTTGCCCTCAGTGACTCCGATGAATCGCTGAAAGGCTTCATACTCAGCTCTGGCATCAAGTGCAGCCGTAGGCTCATCGAGGACTACCACCTGCGCATTCTTCATATAGGCTCTGCCCAATGCCACTTTCTGCCACTGGCCTCCTGAAAGATTAGTGCCTCCGTGGAATTGCTTACCCATCTTCGTCTTGTAACCTTGCTCTAATTGGTCGATCACTTCATCTGCGAGGCTCAGCTTTGCGGCAGAGCTAATCTTAGCTTGATTGGAGAATTCTGAGACATCTCCTACTGCGATGTTTTCTCCAGCCGTGAAGTTATATTTAATAAAGTCTTGAAAGATGACCCCAAATAGCTGTTGGTATTCTGACTTATCAAAATTCTTAATGTCGATGCCATCAAGATATATGCTGCCAGATGTAGGCTCATAGAATCTCAGTATTAACTTAATCAATGTAGTCTTGCCAGCTCCGTTCTCTCCTACAAATGCTAATTTTTCTCCAGCTTTCAGCATGAAATTTAAGTCTTGTAGCACATATTTGTCAGAGTCAGGATATTTAAATGACACATCCTTGAACTGAAAGCCCATCGTAATGCTCTGAGGAAGCTGCATCTTATCTTCAGCAGCGAGCTTATTCACCTCGATATCTAAAAAGTCAAAATAGTCTTTGAGGTATAACGCGCTTTCAGAAATTTTTGAAAATCTAAAAAACATACCTTGTAATCTACTTCGCAGCCGATTGAAAGACCCTGAGAGAAAAGTCAGCTCACCGATGGTCAGGATACCTGCTACCACACGCATGATGATTAATATATAGGCTCCATAATAGGCCACGATACCTAATACATTGAATATTGCTCCCCAAAAGCTGCGCCTCACGGTGAGCTTCCTATTGGCGAGATAATATTGGTGGGCTAATCTTTCAAATCGCTCGGAGATAAACTTAGTCAGTCCGAATAATTTAATCTCCTTAGCAGTGACATCGCTAGCGCCCGTGTAGCGTAGGTAGTCAAGCTCTCGCCGCTCGACCGTCCAGCTACGTGCGAGTGAATAAGAAGACTGACTGAACTTGATCTCATTAATGAATGAAGGAATGATCGCGACGACTAAAAGGACGATGAGCCAGGGCTCAAATACGATGAGTGCAATGATCAACGACACGACGGTGATGACATCCTGTATCTGAGAAAGGATATTAGTGAGTAGTGTCACTCGCGAATTAGTCTGACGTCTGGCCCGCTCCAGTTTATCATAGAAGGTGGCATCCTCCAGATCCTTGAGATCTATCTCTGCTGTCTTATTAATAATCTCTACGGATGATTTATTAGAGTAGAGATCTCCAATGAGTCCATCAGTCAGATTTGTGACTCTTCCGATGAGGTCTGAAAGGATCACCGCTGCCAGCTCCATGCCCACGTAGGTCCATAAGGTGGAAAGATCTTGATTGTCTTGATCAATCTGCAAGATCACTTCGTCAATGATCAGCTTACCGACCCATAGTATTATAATAGGCGTGGCCGCATTGAGTACGCGAGATATGATATTTATCAGAAAGAGCCCGGGCGCCGCTTCCCAGACCTTAGCAAAAAATCGGGGTACGTATTTAAGTGCCTGAAAACCTTGGGCCCAATTAGTTTTCTTTTGATCTGATATTGACTTAAGTCTTGAACTCATGATGTATCACAACTGTATATTGAGGCTAAGGTACATACCTTACTTCATGGCTGTATAGCGTTATGTACAATCCACCTCTTTTGACAATATTTTTATTGAGGTCAAAACGTAGGATCTTTACAGTTTTATTTTATAATTACTATACTCATATGCAGCTCGGAGGTATAGCTTTTCACTGGCTTCATTGACACGATAGGAGCTCCTCTTAACTGGCAGCATGAAGCCCTGTACAGCCACAAAGCTATGATTCTCGACTAATGAGATGTGGTCCAGGTGCTGCACCTTGTAGCCCTGGCTGATATAGCTTTCTTGATCAAAGTAATGCCACCAGACATCCTTCGTGGTATGGTGCTGCTCAGTCTCTGGGAAATAGGCTGCTTGTATTACGTACACCGCCTTTCCATTAAAAGTCGTCTCACCTTCATAGCTGATGCGAGCACCTTGGTCCATGAGATTGAAGGGTAGATTCACGACGAACGTGGATGCGAGGATAGAATTTTTGATAGAGCTCTGTGAAGCATTGGGGTAGGGGTGCCCATTTTTGTATTTACGGTAGATAAGACCTACGCCAGACTGCTCGATTTTGTCCTCATCTTCATTCCAGCTCATGTATATTTTTTCCGGTGTATAGTGGTGATGTTGATATACATTCACTTCTTCATTACCTGAAGCCCCATAAAGTGCGTACCACTTATTAAATGCTAAATAGTCGATCTTTTGCCACCTGTCCAAGCCTCCGTGAGCCTCCATTGCTTTAGTCAGTATCTTTCTTGCTTTCTCGTCTGAAACAGAGATTAATGGGTCCTTTATTGAGGCGCAACTCGTTATCAGGAATGTCACGATTGTGATGTACAGAAAATTCATAAATAGACGTTATTGACAAATATAAGATAAGATGAAAATGGACTTCAAGATATATATTTTACTATCAGCAGTCATAGTCATGCATGTGTCATGTAAAAGTGTGAAGCAAGATGAGATCGCAGACATACCTAAGCTAGAGCTGAGCTTTACCGAGTCACCGATTCCACTCACTACGGAAGGTGTGAATGTAGCTACTAATTTAGCTTATGGCGATCATGCTAATCAAGTGTATGACATATTCTTACCTGAGTCAAAAGTCCCATCACCTCTTGTGATATACGTGCACGGAGGAGGATTTACGCATGGGGAGAAGGAGCGCGCATACCGCTTTTATGAGGACGAGATCAATCAATTATTAGAGCAAGGTGTTGCCTTTGCGACCATCGGCTATCGATACCTTCAGGATACAGACAGTGGAGTGATAGACTGTATGAAGGACAGTAAATACTTGCTGCAATATTTAAGGTATCATGCAGCATCATTTAATATTGATCCAGAGCTTATCGCCTTGTTCGGACAGTCAGCAGGTGCTGGCACATCATTATGGATTGGGCTAAATGATGATATGGCAGTGGAAGCGGCGGCTGATCCCGTGCTACGAGAATCGACCCGTATTCGAGCTATAGGAGCCATTGCTACTCAGGCCACTTATGACATCCTGAGGTGGGAAGAGATATTTTCGTCTTACACGATCGATATGTCACGCATACCACCAGTGATGATGGATCAGCTAGTCAGATTTTACGGTATCACAGATAGTAAACTTCTCGAGACAAAGGAACTGAAAGATTATAGACATACGGTAGATATGTTGAGCCTGCTGACTGAAGATGATCCACCCCTATTCATATATAACGACGGTAACGATGGTATGCCTCTCTTCACTGACCCTCAGCATCATCCCCTTCACGCTAAGTATCTTAAGCAGTATGCTGATCAGATGGGAGTTCTAAATGTGACTTATGCCCCAGCCTTAGGCATAAAGGATGATTCGGCTGCGACTATCGTAGACTTTTTGGTAGCTCAGCTGAAATGATGTGATGACCGTACTGATCAACCACTCATCTGTGCTTTTTTAAGATTGTGCTGCAAGATGGTGGCGACCAAGAAGACAATATGGTCATTAGCATCATCTATGGCTATCCCAAATGAGGTGCTGAACCATTTTACCCGGCGACTAATTTTACCAATCACTTCATTATTTTTGATGATGTCAACCTGACGATAGGTCCAATCAGATTTGAGCAGATATGTGGATGCGTTCATGGTAATCACAAAATGGAAGTTCCACATACTTTGTTTTCTGACCGTCGCAATTCGGAGATCATTTTTATTTATCGCGCAGTTCATAGATCGTTTTCAGTAGAGAGGATACAATCGGAATAATGTACTTTGCTATATCAATAATACACGATTAATCTTTTTCAAATAGAATTAGATTGCTTTGTATGATAAATTCCTTCTTGGTTCTCAATAATAAGATAGGTATGATTATAATAGATTACAGCCTTTGTTCGATTAGAATGATCACTTATTCGACTAAATTTGAGCTCGTAAATAGAGTAACCCTATGTCAGGACTAAATGACCCCATCATCGCTCTCTCTACTGCTCAAGGGGAGGCAGCTATAGCCATTATTAGGCTGTCAGGAATCGGTGTCATCGAGATTGCGGACCAAGTATTTTATGGTAAAAACCTGACAAAAGTAGGTGGTCATACGCTGCATTATGGTAAAATCAAAGCAGATGATGGTCGAATCATTGATGAGTGCATGGTTTCAATCTTCAGAGCTCCGCGATCCTATACCAAAGAGGATGCGGTAGAGATATCTTGTCACGGGTCTACGTATATTATAAAGGAAATTATCGGACTCTTTCTTTCCAAAGGTGTTAGGCTAGCTCAGCCAGGTGAATACACGCAGCGAGCTTATTTAAATGGGCAGTTAGATTTGACTCAGGCAGAGGCAGTCGCTGATCTAATATCATCCACGACAGCCTCTCAGCATGAGCTGGCCATGAATCAGATGCGCGGAGGCTTCAGCCGAATGATCGCAGAGCTGAGAGCAGAACTCATCGAATTTGCCAGCCTGATCGAATTAGAGAATGACTTTGGAGAAGAAGATGTGGAATTTGCCGATCGCTCTAAGCTGAAAGCCTTAGTTGCCAAGATCAGGCAGGTGATTATAGATTTGAGAGATTCCTTTCAGTATGGCAATGCTATCAAAGAGGGAGTGCCAATAGCGATCGTCGGCAGGCCTAATGTAGGTAAATCAACATTGCTGAATGCACTGCTGAATGATGATAAGGCTATCGTCAGTGACATTGCAGGAACCACCCGGGATGTGATCGAAGATACCATACAGCTGGACGGCATCCTGCTCAGATTTTTAGATACCGCAGGACTAAGAGAGACGACTGATGAGATCGAATCCATCGGCATCAGCCGCACCCGTGAGCAAATTGATAAAGCTAAAATCATTCTCTATCTGGATGAAATAGAAGAAGACCACAGAGCCATTGTGGATCGATACTCAGCCCTGCAGATCACTCCTGATAATCAACAAATTATTATCCTCCTGAATAAGTCGGACACTTTTCACGCGTGCCATAGTTACGATATAGAAGAGGCCGTCAGTACCCTGACTGGTCGGTTGCCCGTCATGTCTTTTTCTGCCAAAAATAGAACCAGGCTCGATGAATTAAAGCAGCTTATCATAAAGCATATCCAACAGATGAATCAGCGATCAGATGCGACAATCACTAACTTGCGCCACTACCAAGCGCTACAGGATACAGACCAATCGCTTCAGCAAGTGCTCACAGGACTGGACACTGGCGTCAGCTCTGACTTTATAGCCATGGACATCAGGCACGCTCTCCACTACCTAAGCGAGATTACAGGTGAGATTACTACCGACGATCTCCTGGAGTCTATTTTTAGAAATTTTTGTATAGGAAAGTAAGTAAGAAAAAGACATCAAAATAAGAACACAACAAAAGCCATCTATCTTACTGATTATCAATGATAATCAAATCCAGGTTTTAACAAATTGTTTTGTACTCAGTTTTTAGTTGACATTTGTTTGAATCTCATTTGTATTTTGGGGCTAAAATCTTCTATCGAGAAAAAAACAGGGGAGATAATAAAGCAGAGTGAAAGACCAGGAAACATAGTGACATATCAGGATACACAAAGACATATATCTCACAGAGCATCTTGATCAGACAGGTAGGCCTTCAGTAGATAGACTTTGTGGAGAGCCTGTTTATCAAGATTTGACTTATGAATTTACGCTATATGGAATACCGAAAGACCCGTATAATTTCATTAGGCACTATTACGCTTTTTCTAATTAGCAGTAATTATCAATTTGAAAAACAAACTTAGTGTTCTTATAAAATATAAAATGAAAGCATCAGCAAAAAAATTACTCTAAATAATAAAAGAACCTAAGCAGTTTGTAATACCAATATATCAAAGAACATATAGTTGGCAAAGTAAACAGTGTGTCCAAATGCTGAAAGACATTAAGGCTGCGTCTGATGCTACCCAAGGACATTTTATAGGTTCGATCGTATACTTTCAGCCAAATATACATACCATTGCCGAAATCCATCAATACATGGTTATAGATGGTCAGCAGAGATTGACAACTATCACACTTCTGATAGCTGCCTTAGTTAAGTTCATAGAAGAGAACCCTGAAACTGATATAGGAACAACAGCCAAAAAGCTAAAGAACTATTACTTATTCAATGCAGAAGAGGAGTCTGACTTATACTATAAATTGTTACTAACCAAAAGAGATAAAGAATCGTTAAAATGCTTATTATCCAATCGACCTCTCCCCGAGAAGTCCTCTACTCGAATTCTTGAAAACTTTGAATACTTCTATAAGCAACTTACAACCAATAATGCAGCAACAGTATATCAAGGATTACAGAAGCTAATAGTAGTAGATGTAGCATTAGAAAGAGACAAGGATAATCCTCAATTGATATTTGAAAGTCTTAACTCTACAGGACTCAATCTATCACAAGCCGACTTGATTAGAAACTATATCCTGATGGGTCAAGAATCAGAGTTCCAAAAAGAACTATACGAAAAGTATTGGTTTCCGATGGAACAGAGCTTTGGCGAAAATATCACTTCCCTACCATGGTTCATGAGAGACTATTTGACAATGAAAATGGGATCAATACCAAATATTGCGGCAGTGTATGATACATTCAAGAATTACTATGCTGAGCACAAAGAAGACTTAGGAGTTGAAGGTGTAGTAAAAGACTTGTTTAGATATTCTCAGTTCTACGTTGCGTTAGCTCTAAGAAAAGAAAAAGATAAGGCTTTACTTCCAGTGTTTAAGGCAATAGGGAAACTCAGAATGGATACCTCATATCCTTTTCTATTAGCTGTCTATGGTGATTATGAGAATGATACAATCAATAAAGAGGAACTATTAGAGGTCTTAAATTATGCAAAGAACTATGTCTTTAGAAGGGCTATTTGTGGCATACCTACTAACAGTTTGAACAAGACCTTTGCAACATTTTATAAACGAGTCAAAAGAGAGACGTATGTAGAATCAGTAAAAGCTGCCTTTCTGTTGATGGATGGCTATAGACGTTATCCTGATGATGCGGAATTTGAAAGAGAATTAAAGATAAAAGATGTATACAATTTTAGATCACGAAATTACTTGTTAGAGTCGTTAGAGAATTACAATAGAAAAGAACTCGTCAATGCCGAGAACTATACTATAGAACACATACTACCACAGAATGATAATGTTTCGCCAGAATGGCAAGCTGATTTAGGTGAGAAATATAAGGACATAAAAGACAAATATCTACATAGCTTAGGTAATCTCTCCCTGACAGCTTACAATTCAGAATTATCAGATCATCCGTTCCAGACTAAGAAGACAATAGAAGGCGGTTTTAATAACAGTCCTTTGTTTTTAAATGAGTCTGTCAGATCAGCAGACACATGGAATGAATCGGCTATTAACCATAGAGCTACCGTATTAGCAGAAAGAGGGATGAAAGTATGGCCAGCTCCATCATTGTCGCAAGACATCTTAGATATTTACAAAGAACCTGAGCAGTCCAAAAACGATGTGCAGTATTCTATAGATGATTATGATTATCTAAAAGATGAAATGCTGGAATTGTATAAGTCATTTGAAAAGAGAGTACTAAACATAGATGCATCAGCAAGAGTAGAATTTAAGAAACTATATATAGCGTTCAAATCTCAGACTAACTTTGTAGATGTAGTGCCTCAAAAGAGAAGACTACGTCTTTCTCTAAATATCTCTTTCGATGAGATCAAGGACACTAAAGGTATTTGTAAAGATGTGAGTGGTCTTGGAAGATGGGGTAATGGAGATGTAGAAGTGGGCTTAGATAATAATTCGGACTTAGATTATATCATTGAGTTAGTAGAGCAAGCATTTGAAGAGCAAACAAATTAAGCGTTGAGCACGATTTTGGGCAGCTTTTTCAACGGATACCTTTTGTTTCTTTAAAAAATCTCTATTAGCAACCTTCATAGCGGCATTGATTCTATTGTTAAAAGCAGAAACTTTACCTGTCTACAATTTTGCATAAGAGGTTGATTTAGAGCCAGCTGCTATTAATGTAATTTACATTTATTCAATTTAGATTATTTTGAAATCTACAAAATTGACTTAACAGCATTAGCATAAAGCGAGGCCTAACTAATACACAAATAGGTTAAGACATGCTGATCTTTTAAGTCACCGTAAGGGTTGATTATATTTGTCCATTAGTCAATGCTCTAAAATGGTCGTGGAAGAACACGAAGACATATAGGGGTAAAAAGAAAGCTGGATGAGACTAAATCTCACCCAGCTATTATCACCAACAATATATTTATATTAGTCTAACTTATCTTCCAAGGCATCTACTTTCTGGAGCGTTCTGGCGACTTGATCACGCTGTCTTGTGATGACCCTATTAACTGATGGAGGCACTCCATCCATATGAAGAAAGTCGTTGTAATCTTTTAGGCAGGCTTCTTCACCTGTTTCTACGGCTTCAAGCACGGCCTCGTTTTTATCAAAACTGAATGCAGTCTTAAAGTTGAGCCATGCATTGTGTATGTCACCTAAAGCTGTAGTTCCCTTTTCTGGCTTACCCCCACATTCTGAAATCAATTCTTTAATTTCATGGCCAAAGGAATATCTTTTGCTGGAGTGCTGCCTGAAGAATGCTTTTAGCATGGGATCTTTAGCTTGTTCGGCTGCAGTCTCATATCCCCTTTCAGAATCATAGTTCTTACTTAGTAATACATTTAGACCGTTCACTATCTTTTCGTTATTCATTGTTGAGATTTAGTTTTAATAATTAATGACTTGTGATCTTCTTACCAATAATTTATGAGAATGTTCGGTTTTATGCCACTGGATTTTTGGGTTACACTATTTTCTCCACTAAGAACGCCATGCATGAGTTCAAGACAATGAGGTCTTTTAAATAATCTCAATGGGATACATTATGAAAATAAATGAGATTATCATAGCAATTTCATATTTTGCTTTTTTCTAATATGTAAAGTAAAATTATGGTAAGACTTCCTCCAGAAAAATTAGGCTCCTTTTATTTAGGAGCTGCCTATGATGTGTCGAATGATACTATCACAAGTGAGTCAGTCAATTATGATTCGAGAGACCTGACGACTCATGCTGTATGTGTGGGGATGACAGGAAGTGGTAAGACTGGACTGTGCATCGGACTCTTAGAAGAAGCGGCCATAGATAAAGTGCCTGCTATCATCATAGATCCTAAAGGTGACATGACTAATCTTTTACTGCAATTTGAAGACTTATCGCCGAAGGACTTTAAATCGTGGATCAATCCTGATGACGCATCTCGCAAAGGAATGACAATAGACGAGTACGCGAAGTCCCGAGCAGATATATGGCAGAGCGGCTTGGCTGAGTGGGGGCAGACCAAGGATAGAATAAAGATGCTGAAAGAATCAGTGGACTACTGTATCTATACGCCAGGATCTAATTCTGGAATGCCAATTAATATCATGGGCTCATTCGCTGCCCCGTCAGTTAATTTTGATTCGGACGCAGAAATGCTTAGAGAGCGTATTCAAGGGACTGTAGCAGCCTTACTGGGCATGATCGATAGCAAGGAGGATCCCGTGAGAAGTCGAGAAGGTATCTTGCTGAGCCAAATATTTGAGCACTTCTGGCGCAAGGATGAGGACCTTGACTTAGCTAAACTAATACTAAGCATTCAGAATCCACCAATGCAGAAGCTGGGTGTGTTTGATATTGACACTTTCTTTCCAGAGAAAGACCGGTTTGAGCTGGCCATGAGTTTTAACCATTTGATCGCCTCACCACAATTCCAGTATTGGTTGCAAGGAGATCCATTAGACATAGAAAAAATCTACTTCACGGCGGACGGTAAATCTAGACATAGTATTTTCTACATCGCTCATCTGTCAGAGTCAGAGAGGATGTTCTTTGTGACGCTACTGCTGAATAGCCTGATCACTTGGATGAGGAGCCAGTCTGGGACCACCAGCCTTAGGAGCTTACTATATTTTGATGAGATATTCGGTTATTTTCCTCCGACTGCCCAGCCACCCTCTAAGAAGCCACTACTCACCATACTTAAGCAGGCCAGAGCCTATGGAGTAGGGGCTATACTGGTGACTCAGAATCCAGTGGATATTGACTACAAGGGTCTTTCTAATGCAGGTACTTGGTTCATCGGTAAGTTGCAGACCGAGCGAGATAAGATGCGTGTACTTGATGGGCTCAAGGGAGCGATAGCAGAAGCTGGCGGGGCTGCAGATATAGATTTCAGTCAGATCATTAGCTCTTTAGGGTCACGAGTTTTCCTATTGCATAATGTCCACGCTGATAGTCCAGTAGTATACCATACGCGCTGGGCCATGTCATATTTGAGGGGCCCACTGACCAGACCTCAGGTGAAAATACTGATGTCAGATCGTAAAGCGCATAGCGTTAAGCAGCCTGAGTCGAAAACTCGTCTTCATGGCATCATGACGCCAGACAAATCTGGTGACGTAGTAGATACAGCTGACTCTAGACCATCAATGGATCCTGCCATCATTCAGAAATATTTTCCCGTATGGAAGTCCGCTAATGAAGCCAAGCGAGAGCTGGACTTAGACGATGAGCTTTCTTTACTATACGAGCCAAGTATTTTGTCCATAGCACGGGTAAGATATTTCGACGCCAAGAGGGGTGTGGATCGGGTAGATGATATAAGCTTACTCTCAGAGGCTCCAGATGACTTTGGGCGAGTGGAGTGGGATACGGCACTTACTCTTAGCCCGCAGCAGTACGAACTTCTCGAAGATCCAGATCATGCTGACAATATCACGGTAAGATATCAAGATGTACCTGAGACGGCTAATCAAGCGAAAGAAATCACAAAGGTAAAAAAGAGCTTATCTGACTGGCTCTACACTAATCGGGATATCGAAATTCTTGAACATGATGATTTCGATCTTTACTCAAAAGACAAAGAATCCAGAGAGGCCTTCATGATGCGTGTCCAGCACATCGCCCGAGAAGAAAGGGACGAAGAGCTAGATGAGCTGCACGAAAAATACGAAGTGAAATTCGACCGACTGCGAAAAAAAATACGGGATGAAGAACAAGATATTAAAGAAGCGAGAGCGGATGTAAAAGGTAGAAAAGCGGAGGAAATAATAGGTGTAGCAGAGACACTCCTTTCCGTATTTATCAAAAGGAGACGAAGGTCGCTCAGCGGCGCTGCGTCCAAGAGAAGAATGCGACAGAAGGCAGCACATAAGTTGGAAGATGCTCGCGAAGACCTACACGAACTACATCAAGATTTTGACGAATTGGAGCTAGAGCTCAAAGATAAACTCGCTGGTGTCACTGAAAAATGGGACAAGATAGCTGATGGCGTATCTTCTAAGCTGATCAAACCCAGACGCACAGATGTAAAGGTGGAAGGTGTGATGATCGCATGGCTGCCCTACTGGGTGTCTAGCCGAGGAGAGCGTACATCAGCACTGAGATAGGGCGTTAAAGTTATTAATTTAGACTCGCGCAATATTTGTTAATTTTGATGAAATTATAAAAATCGAATTACTATGACATTAAAACAATTAATCAAGCTTGAAGACAAAGCTAAGGTGGTGTGGGTGATTAGTCCTACGCTACACTACGATGTGGAGAATAAGGATTTTAATGAGCTTGTCAGCGTCAACCGCGGAGAAAAAACGAAGTACCGCTACTTGGTGCCAGCTAGCCGAGCTGTGGTGAAGAATATGAAAATCTACAAGAAAATGTATCACCTCACTGATGATGAGATGAGCAGCAATTTTCTTCTCTTACCAGAATCTGAGTTTAATCCATTTATTCAGGAGGTAGCCATCTATGACCCTGAACAAAAGACTAAGTGTGTAGCATGCTCAGCACCAGCAACTGAGGATAGCAATGATGTGATCAAATTTAATAAGGAAACTTCAGCTGCAATGTCAAAGAACTTTAAGTCTTTGTGGAAGAAATATAAGCGAACTAATCCTTAAAAAGCAAGATCGCCTTCCTGCATAGGTGATGACTTGTTACGTTGATAACATTTTGCTTTTACTATAAAAATCAGAGTCGTATATACGACTCTGATTAATTTTTTAAAAATAAGATCGTCTTTGTTATCTTTCTCTTATTAGACTCCGTTGAGAAACGTCAATCCTCAATTTCAATTATAAATTTTGTGAATTATCAGTAGTGGAGTAGTCAGTAGCTTCTGATAAAAGAGGGAATAAAAAAAACCGGAGCTGTATAGCTCCGGCCAACCTCAATAAATTTGACTCTGGACTTTTTAATTGTTGATGACTAATAATTTCGTAGTCATTTGTGTGTCATTATGACTAATGGTCAGATGATATATGCCTGGCTTATAGTCGGATACTTGGATAGTCTTTTGTACTTCTCCTTCTTTTAAAATGATGGATTGCTGAGCCACTATTTGGCCTACGTGATTAGTCAGGGTCAATGATGCTCGATCATCCACTGATGATTCAAATTTAACAGTGACGTAGTCGATAGCTGGATTAGGATATGCTGTCAGATCGCCTATACTTTCCTCTATTTCAAAGTCATCAGCCGTGACATCTACTGATCTTGTTTCTGTCAGCTGCAACGCTTGACTTAGTTCAGTGACAGAGAAAGCATCTACCGCCATATCGCTTCTATAGCTGTAGCCTGTAGTTCCTTCAATGATAAAGCGGACTGTCTTATTCGCAAATCCTGCCAGATTGGTAACGGATGAATGCCACTGATTTCCAAGATTACCTCGTTGCGTAAATATGAGACTCACCACTCCAGACTCAGTATCTTGGACATATACTTTGAGCTTGCCCATGGTGGACCCCAGCATATGATATTTAAATGATAATGTAGGTGTGCTGACGGAGCTCAGGTCTATGCATGGACTCATAAGGGAAGCTACTCTGTATGGATAGCCTCTTGTTCTTCCTGACGATTCTACAAAGATGTAGTGTGATCCTGCAGATGCTTCATTAGGTCCAGTACTATTAGATGGAGTCTTACCAGAAATACGAGTCCAGTCAGTATTATCTGAGTTAAGCTGTGTCCAGTCTCCGAGCCCTGAATCAAAACCTTCAGTATACGGAGCTGATAGCACTTGCGTACAGCTATTGCATGAGCCATTAGCCACAGGCACACAAGCATCATTGTCGTCAGCATCTTCCCCAATACAGAATCCATCATTATCGTCATCGATGTATTGACCTCCAGCACAATTACATGCAGCATCATATGATTCTCCAGCCGTGCAGACATTGCCGTCATCACATGGCGTACCTATCTGAGGACATCCTTGAGCATCTTCAATAGTAATATTATCTATTGCAATATCACTTCTATAGCTTGATCCTACACGACCCTTAATCTCTATCTTGACTTGATCATTACTGTAATTAGATAAATCCAAATTCGCAGTATGCCACTGGTCTCCTTGATTTCCATTTTTAGAGTAGATTGGAATGACTTGATTAGAGGATGTGATGACACTGATGGTTAGGCTACCCATAGATGAGCCATACATGTGATAGTTGAAGCTCATTTTAGGGTTGTTCACATTACTCAGGTCCAAACACGGACTTGTGATTATGGCAGTTCTATTATAATTGCGAGATGCCTCTACATAAAGGTATGAGTTACCTTCATTAGCCGCAGAAGGCCCTGTATAATTAGACGGTGTCCTTCTATTAGTTACGGACCAATCCATATTATCACTCGATGACTGCTCACAGTTACCAATGCCATTTTCGAAGTTTTCCCTCATGATATTACCTGCTATGCCTACACAGTTTCCAGATTGACCTCCATTAGATATCACTATGACAGCAGAGGATATACTCGCTGAGTTATTATTTTCGATTGATTCTGTCTGAGATTCGTCTGCATCCACATAGATACCGACATAATACGTGCCTGCAGCCAGTCCAAGTGCGGCATAGTCAAAAGAGTAGTTTCCAGTGACGCTACCATTCACTGGTAGACTCGCATAGCTGGCTATCACGCCGACACGATGATCGTTGAAGTTGATTGTCTGATCTGTGGACACATACACTGCCGCATTAAAAGAAGTGGCAGCTTCGTCTCCTTGATTATTCAGCGTGATGCCGTATATGTTATAGGTAGTGCCAGTGATCGATGCCGTGCCAGAGCTCGTTACGATTAGATCAGGGCTACCGTTAGCAACTACTTGCTCATTGATGGTGAAAGAGATACTGTTCTTGAATAGATTGCTATCATTTACACTCCTTATGTTTATTTTATAATTACTACTCGTAGTCAGATTTGAAGGGAGCGTTATTGTCTGACTTTGATCACTCGGAGTGGAGCTCTCTAAGGTAGCGACCGCCAGGTTATTTTTCAGTAATGTGATGATGACATTCTCTGGGATATTATCTATCCAGTTTACTGTCAGTTGATTCCCTGCTATGTAAAAACCTGAGCCGTAGATCGCTACATTACTTATCTGAGGTACAGCCGTGATAGCAAACTCATCACTGTAGTCAGTAATACTTGGGTCACTTACATTAGTGACTTTTATTTGGTAATTAGTAAAACTTGTTGCTACTGATGGCAGAGATACTGACTGACTTCCATCTCCCGGCGTAGAGCCAACAAGATTTTGCACCAGTGCTTGATTTCTATAAAGATCAATTCTCACATTGCCGCTGATGTTAGATGCCCAGCTTACTGTTGCGTCAGTATTGGAGCTAAACGAGGTACCCGAAGTAGGATCACTGACAGCTATATATGGAGCAGTGATCGTAAAGTTTTGCCCTAAGTCACTTATCGATGGATCATTTACGCTTGATATCCTTATGGCATAGTCATTTGCTGTAGCTAGATAAGCGGGGATGTTGACTGTTTGGATACCGTCATTCGGTGTAGAGTTAATTAGTGTCTGTACCGTGCTGGTCACTCGGATAAGCTCGATTCTAATATTACCTGCTATATTATTAGACGTCCAGCTGATCGGTACAGAACTTCCAGCCGTAAAGCTATCGCCTGATCCTGGGTTAGTGAGTGATAAATCATAGCTTACACCCTGTCTTCTTAGTTGGTATAGTATGCCATATTCACCGGTAACATATATGTCACCGCCTGCTGCTACGACGCCCTCCAGCTCTGCTGAATTAGTGATGGTAGGTTCTAAATCATGCTGCTCTATTAAAGCGCCGCAGGGAGTAATCTCTACTATCATCCTGTCAAATAATCCATTGTCACCTGAGCCTGGCTTAGTGACTAAGGCAATAATATTTCCATTAGGTAAGATATCCATCCCATGAGTCGAATAGGTATTTAATCCGTTTATATTTCTAAGATTGACTACCTCGTTGACGTCCACTGTTTGACCAATAATTGTAGACGGCACCGTAAAGCTATAGATGCTTTGGCTATTATTTTCTAAGGCAACATACATCGTATTCGATGCCGCATCATATGCCAATCCTTCAATGCCATCATTACCACCGCAGGTGCTCAGCCCCGCGAGTTCTACGTAGGAATTTTGTGGATAACTCAGCGTATTTTGGAAGTTATCAATATCAACAAATGTCACAACTCTTTCTCTCTCATCTGCTATAGCATAAGAGTGACTGCTGCCAACACTACCCATATAAGTGATAGCCTCTGTATCACTAAAGGCGGTAGCGTCGCAAGTATTACCGCTCCAATTGATATAATAAATTGATGCCCAAGAACCATTACTTCTCCTTCTTGCGGCGCTTCCATCGTCAGACACGACTAAGAATTCTTCTGAGACATCATTATAGGTGAGTCCAGATACTTCAGTAATAATAGAAGATGAAATAGTTTGGCTGGTTGCAATATTGACGTACTCACTGAGGGAGTAGCTTCCGTTGTTGCATTGAGCAAATGATTGTTGAGTAGATATGAAGAGGACACAGTATGCCCCGATCACCAAAAGTACATTTCGGTAAAACATGTCAAATAGATTATTAAGATTAATAAAAATGACGATACTGGTACTGAGGAAAGAATCTTAGATAGCTATCTTTTAGGTGTAGAGTTAAGGCATAAAAATACAATCATTACTTCTGTAATTATTAGCGGAGTCCATGCCACTTGATAAGTCAGAGATTATTTTTTTTAGCTCACTATCTGGAAATCTTTACAAAGTACAGTGAGTATCGAGGGTGCGTAATTCAATGATAATTTTACAAATCATTGTTTTTAATTACGATTCAAATATAGAGTCAATAGAAGGCTGTTATCGACTACACTAATGTGTCAGATCTCCTACAATGACCCTACAGTAAATAAAGTATATATTCAAAAAATCTACATAAGTATTATTCTGTTATCTTATGTTATCTAAGATGAAAAATTTTAAGACTTCTTAGATAGCTGGGCTTTACATTGACCTTACATAAGTAGAACATTTTGTTAACACTCTCCTTTACCTTAATAATATTGGTTAGTGACCTTCTCTGACCTCACTACTTGGTGGCTAATTACACCTGTAGCCTCATTAGAAGTCAATTTTATTAGTATCTAGACTCTATGCTTATGGCAATAATAGTACGAGTGTCAAAGTACGATATGCGAGAAAATATCACTTTGACGTCACTAATCAGATGGACATAATCTAAATATCTATTCTATATACTCTAATTACAGTCATACTTTATATCGTGCCATCGATCTCTTCTATATTAATGGATGCTAACGAAGGATTGTATCCTACTTAGGTGATAGCCTATGCTGTGTTACATATGGATAGCGACTGGTTCACCCTTTAACTGATTGTAGAATGCTGTCCGCAATCCTGATTTATGTGTCTGGCTACTGTGGACTTAGAATAGATGAAGCTGAATATATGTAGTTCTTGTCGGATAATTTTCATTTATTTATCACCATATTTTAAAATGGAATGAGCTGGATTAAATTTTGGACTGTAGGTTAATCATTTTTCATGCCAAGACCATATTTCGTTGAGTATACGGCTTGAACGACCGAGAGAGTCGAAGAGTCAGTCTTATAAGAAAAATGGCACCACAAGAGGTGCCATTTTAGCATCAATATTGATAAATAATGCTTTAGTAGCGTGAGAGTCGCTAATTTTAATACAGATAATCAGTTATTTATATTTACAAACGTGCGTTTAACGTGCATTTAAACATAAACTATTGATTAAAGTAATTTTGAAATAAATAAGAACTAATTAGCAGCGCTCAATACATTTCATGTAACTAATCGTAGTTCATTCGTATTGCCTGCGGTTGCGATAACGTACCCATCTACACACTCTTTTTGTAGCTGGCATCCATCTTTTGCAGCAAAGTTCTTCTGACTGTTCTCCTTCCACGAATTTTTTAACGTTTTCCAAATTGACTTTATAGGAGTTCAGTTCATTTAAGTACTCTTCTTCAGTTTCAACATGAGTAAACTCGAATTGATTCGTGGTTAGAAATTCTTCAAATGTATTCCATGATGTAGTATTCATGATTATTTGATTTTGATGTTAAAAAAAATTATCACTCAGTGTCGTATAATCTTATCGTTTTATAGATTAAACTATTTTATAATATTATTTTTTATTAGATTTCTACTAAACCATAAAGATGAAATTTTCAATTATTGAGCGTCACTACATCATGTTACTCCTGTCTTTCATAGTCTTTCCAGTTCTGGTTATTTTATCCATATTTACCAGTTGGAAACTGGTGCTTATATTTGGACCTTTTTTATAGCAGTTTCATATATATACTTTTCATTCATAGCAATAAAAGACTATGGCAAATTAGAATCTTCAAAAATTATTTATGAGATAGCTAAAGAAAAGAGTGCTAAAGGAGGAAGAACCCTTGAGTCTACACAATTATTCATACAACGTGAACAAAAAGCTAAAGAGGAATTCAACAAGTATCGAGAATCACAAGATTTAGTTTTCAATTCAATCCATACTCTAAGGATATTAACAATTTTGAGTGGTATTATTATAGGGTCTTACAGTTATTTCTCATGATTCTACTATTCATATTGAAAACAACCAAGCGGATATTAGTGATAGAATAATGAAAAATAATAAGATGAATGAAAATGTATTTATGAGGCTACTTCAATTTAGATTTCTTCAACTTCTATCTCCACAGGTTCAGTCTCCACAATTTCAGTCTCCACAGGTTCAGTCTCCACAGGTTTAGTCTCGATCTTTTCAATCGCGGTTAAATTACATTTCATTAGTAAACGGTCTTTGCGGGTTTCGGTATTTTTTGATGATTTTCGATAACCAGTCCAAATATCATTTATTTTCATTTCGGCTTATTTAGAGAACGGTCCTCACAGTTTTAGGAGAATATTGGAATGTGACCCAAATGTTTTTGACTTATCTATTTTGTTAACCTTTGTCAACTTTACTTGATTCCAACAACAACACTTCTAACTTTTCTTTTGTGTGATCTGGTAGGCTCTGGATGGTCCCTTGATCAATGTATATGTTATTAATTTGGATTAAGCTATTATTTATAGAATCTGCTTTTTCATTACTTGTGAGCTTTAAGAACTCGGTCAACGCTTTGACATTACCATTTTGAATGCCAATTGTAAATAATCGCTCTATAGCCTGTTTGCGTAACTTGTTTACTTTATAATTGAACTCTTGGTCAAATCCTTTATGATCTTCTTTTAAGTGCTTATAGATGGTGGTTCTACTAATACCAGTTTCATATTCCAATTCAAGTACAGACGGTAACCTATTATTATTTAGTAGGAAATTAGTCATCTCGGTACGTATTGCTATCTCGTACCTATAATAATCAAGTCGTCGTCTTTCTTGTCTTGGAAGGTTGATATACATCTTGTGGATGGTATCTCTTGCTTCTTGTTTGGTTGTTATACCTCTAAGCCTGCGGTTTGCCCTTTGTGGTCCTTTAAAACCACTTACTTCTAATTGTTCACTTGATACCAATGGAGTATAATTCATAACTGCTTTTAATTATAGAATGTCACAGATTCACCTATTACATATATTGGTGATTCTGTGACATCTTAGATGCTTTAGTCTTTATAGATTCCAATATTTCCTTATGAATAGAATCGAATTTATAAGAATCATTCAAATGGCTAAATTTAAAACGTAGTCGCTGCATAGCTTTTCTATGCTTATCTGTCTTAGGACTGTTCTGATAAGCTTCATAGGTTTTTGGGTTCACCATGATTAGAAACAAATTGTATTGATCATTCGTCATTTCTGTGGTTCCTTGTAGATAGTCAACTACACAGATTTGATTCCATACATCAATAAGATTCTTAAAAAGCTTAGAGAATAAATTCTCATCTAATAGGTCATTCATGGTAACGATACCAAGTCTATGAATTGATCTTGCTTTCGTGATCTTCTTTTCAAGTCTTAGTATGTTTTGTCTATACTTAAAATGTAGACCTTTATCATATACCTTTATCCAATGCTCTGTCATTTGCCATCTATAGTATTTAGCACCTTCATTAGCGATTTCATCTAAATTGATTGAAACTGGCTTATTCTTATAGTGGATAGTATGCGCACTTAGTATTTTAGCTGGGGCTTGCTTTGTTCTTATGTTGACTCCGAATTCTACATTTTGGATAATCAATTGGTTTGGTTCAATCTTTAGGTGCGTGCATATATAATATATTATTTCACAAAGTTTTCCAAAATCAAAATCATCGTAATTTTGTGATTCTCTTTTATATACCTCATTATACATCTTATGGAGGGATCCTTCTAAATATGTATTTGCCTCAGTGATTCGTATTTGCATTGCACCAAATTTATATGTTAGTGTAGTTGAAAATCCATTTTTCACTTTTTGCTTTTGAATACTTTCTATATAAATGTGTTCTGAATTTTCACATACTTTAAGATCAATTACTTTTGTTTTTGCTTTTATAAAGTCAATCATGATTTTGATTTTTGGGATAATGAATAAAATTGAACTGGCATACCTGTAGTATTGCATCGTTTTACATTGGCAACTCCTATAACATTGGCCTTTCGTAAATCCGCTAAGGCTCTTGTTAGAGAGCTGCATCGTATCTTTGTAATTTTTTCTAATTGCAGTCTGCTTACTGGCCGTCTAAGTCGTTTAAGTGTAAGGACAAGGAATTGTTCTTGATTCTTTATGATACCAAGTTGTTTGGCTTCTATGAAGCTTTGAATTTGATTTTGTGTAGCCTTATGCCTACGTTTGCGCTTGTTAACATTTTTCATAATTTTGTAATTGAATTATTGAAGAAATTGCCCTGTCCATTCGTAGTGGATAGGGCTTTTTATTTTGATCGTTCCTTGAGTGCTGCAAATACTTCTGAGGGTCGAAACTTAGGATGTCCAGTTTCTCCAATACCTACGTAGTATGCTTTTATAATTCCTTTGCGCCTCATCCCATCAATTGTAGACTCTGCACAATCTAAAAGATCTGACAATTCTGATTTGCCGACTAATCGTTCGGGGTTACGTTGTTGAAGTATAAGCGAGGTTATTTCGTCAAATCGCTTATCTGTCGTTTTAAAATAAGCTTTGATTTCATCTGTAGTTGCTAAGTGAATTGCTGCCATAGTATAAATTTTGAGGCAAATATATGGCAGGACTTTAAAGCGTACCAAAAGGTACTTTAGTACTCAAAAGTATTTTCTTTCAATGGTTCGGTAAAATTGTATGAACATATATATTGATAAAAAGTAAATGCGTAAGTTGGTAGACCAACCTGTAATC
>ENA-ORXM01002498-ORXM01002498.1-marine-metagenome-genome-assembly--contig:-NODE-2498-length-21218-cov-5.651294_pt1 | contig 21218 bp, 16 predicted proteins | sample MGYA00237867_ERZ511480 | MGnify/ENA primary metagenome ERZ511480 (study PRJEB26309, sample SAMN06266103) | marine metagenome | isolation source: Algal blade | place: United Kingdom:Sidmouth, United...
AACGCCTAAACTGCGGGCAACGTGGTTTTGCGTATCCGTATCGATCAACAAAACGCGCATTCCCTGTTGGGCAAGGGCGGCTGAGACGTTGATCGCCGTCGTCGTTTTACCAACACCACCCTTCGCCAAAGAGATCGAAATTTTTCTTGCAGACACAATAGCTCCTTAACGTTTTAACTTATTAGCAGTTTAGCACAAAAACGTTTTTGTGCTTCAAAAAACATAACCTAGATGGCAGAAAAGAGCGATCTATTGTTCGTATTTTGGGGAAATCTCAGTTACAATGTTCCACACTGTGTTGATCATAGTTATGATGTTTCTATCACAGTCTGATTAACAATTTCAAGAATTTGCAGGGAGACTCTTTTTTGAGGGATTCCCTAGAATGCAAAAAGCCCTGTGTCGTTTCTTTGGCAGGAAGTACACAGAGCTTTTTCACATTTATCGGGTTGTTGTACAACCTTGTTGCGTCTAATTATACACGATTTACGACACAACACCATACCAGTGCAACATCCCCCCATTTTCGGGAGAAACAGATGTTGCAACATCCTTTCGTTCTAGCTATTTCTATACCATCTATAACATGATTAATAATAATTTTAGCACTCTTTGGTGGGGCTAGCTCATCATGCGGGTTTACATTGGTGATTTGGTTCTCTGTAAAATAGGTAGGATTTGCCATTTTTCCTATATCATGATACAAGGCACCAACACGTACTAACATGGCATTTGCACCTATTTCATTGGCAGCAGCCTCCGCTAAATTAGCCACTTGTAAACAATGATGAAAAGTACCTGGAGCCTTGTTGGATAGCTCTTTAAGTAGCTTAGAATTAGTATCAGATAATTCTAATAAGGAAACATCTGAGACTAAACCAAATATTTTTTCATAAATATAAATTAATGGCTGTACAAACAAGGTAATCATTCCGTTTAATAAGAAAAAACCAAAAGTTAACCACTGAATATTATCTAAGTTGCCCTCATGTATAATATGAAAAGCAAAATAGCCAACAATATATATAAGTGTTATTTGTCCTACTGATATAAATAAATTTGCTCTTTTGTATAATTCGGATACGGATAATATAGTAACAATACCAGCTATTATTTGAAGAAATATATACTCGAAGCTATTAGGTACGACAAAACCTAATAGTAATACGGTAAGCACATGCACATAAAGCCCTAATCTTGCATCAAAAAAAGTTTTTAATATTAAGGGTAGTATACATAGGGGGGCAACAAATACGTAAGCTTCGCTATATTTTACCACTAGGGTGGTTATGAATACCATTAAAAGTATATTAAAAAAGATAAAGGTTACTTTAGTGTTATTTGTGTAAATTTCATTTCTGTATTTTTTTAAAAACAGGAAAAGCATTATTAAGACCAATGCTACTAAAACGGTATAACCAAAAATAATAAAGTAATAGTTATTGTTTGTCCAGAGTTCGGATTCATACTCATCTTTTAGAGAGTCTAATATGTTGTAATTTTCAGCTTCAACAACAGCTCCTTTTGCAATTATAAGTTTTCCTTCATCAATGTTACCACGGGTAATAGATATTTTGGAAAGTTGATCTTTTAATTCTTTTTCAGAAAAATTTTGGTTGTAAAATACATTTGGCTTAATAATATTAAAAAACAGTTCTTCGTACTGTGCTGTATATTTTGTTAAGTTTTCTTTTTCTAATATTTTTTTAATAGCAGCATCAACATCTTGTGGGTAAAAAATATTTTTAAAGTTTACTAGTTTAGCCTCTTTGTTTTTTATTAAATAAAAATTTTTGTTATTACTTTTTTTATCGGTTTTTTTTAGAATTCCGTTTTTGTAAATAGTAGATAAAATTTTTCTCCCTATTTCTCTATGATAATTTTGTTGTGTTTCATTAAAATTATCATTATTAAATATGCGTACTAATTGAGTTTCATATAAATTAAAAACTTCATCTGCGATAGATTCATTGTAGCTGTAATAATGAATTTGTTTATTTTTAATAGTAAACTGTTCTTCTTCAATTTCTTCCGGATTTTTTTTAATAGAAAAATCAAAAGGAGCATACAAATTATCGTATTGCCAAGGCTTCCCTTTTTGAAATTCGTATTTGAATTTACCTCCTTTAGGGAAAAAGAAAACTATAAGGAGTATAGATACTATATAAAGGGTGTACTTATAGATAAGTGACTGGTTTTTATAAAGTTTGTCTAAAGATTTTTGCATATATTAAAGAATGTCTATCAAAAGTATAAAAATATATATTTAAAAAAAGCTTTTAGAGTTATAACCCTTTAGATTGTTCTTTAATTGTTTAATTTCGTATTGTTAATTTATAGTATCCTATGAAAGAAGTGGTGATTGTATCGGCAGTAAGAACTCCAATAGGTAGTTTTATGGGGGCATTGTCTACGGTATCTGCGCCTAACCTTGGAGCAGTAGCTATAAAAGGTGCATTAGAGAAAATAAATTTAAAGCCCACTTTTGTAGAAGAGGTTTTAATGGGGAATGTAGTACAAGCTGGAACAGGGCAAGCGCCCGCCCGTCAGGCAGCAATATATGCAGGAATACCAAATACAGTTCCTTGTACTACTATAAATAAAGTATGTGCTTCTGGAATGAAAGCTGTAATGCAAGCAGCACAATCTATTGCTTTAGGTGATACTTCTATTATAATTGCTGGTGGTATGGAGAATATGAGTCTTATACCTCATTATTTATATATGAGGAATGGTACTAAATTTGGTTCAGCTACGTTTATAGATGGTATGCAGAGAGATGGTCTAGTAGACGCCTATAATCAAAATGCAATGGGAACATGTGCAGATGCTTGTGCCACTAAATACGAATTTAGTAGAAAGGATCAAGATACTTATGCAATACAATCGTATGAACGTTCCGCAGCTGCATGGAAAAGTGGAAAGTACACAAATGAAATAATACCAGTAGAAGTACCACAAAGACGTGGGGAACCTATTGTTGTAGATGAGGACGAGGAGTTTAAAAATGTTAAGTTTGAGAAAATTCCAAATCTTAGCCCTGCATTTTCTAAAGACGGTACCGTAACCGCAGCAAACGCATCTACTATAAATGATGGAGCAGCAGCATTGGTGTTAATGAGTGCAGAAAAGGCAAAAGAATTAAATATAAAATCATTGGCTATTATTAAAGGGTATGCAGATGCTGCTCATGAGCCAGAGTGGTTTACAACTGCACCAGCTAAAGCATTACCAAAAGCATTAAAAAAAGCAGGAATAACCATAGATGATGTTGATTATTTTGAGTTTAATGAAGCCTTTTCTGTTGTAGGCTTAGCAAACATGAAAATTTTAGGATTAAACAACTCTAATGTGAATGTAAACGGAGGTGCAGTTTCTTTAGGGCACCCCTTAGGTTGTTCTGGAGCAAGAATATTAGTAACGCTTACGCATATTTTAGAACAAAAAAATGCTAAATTTGGAGCTGCTACAATATGTAATGGTGGCGGGGGAGCATCCGCAATAATAATAGAAAAAACAGCTTAAAAGTAAAATTATAGTATGCAATACGGCATTTGCCAACTTAGTATAGTTCCCTTAAGATTAGTGGCTGATGAAGCGAGTGAAATGACTTCTCAATTATTGTATGGGGATTATTTTAAAGTTTTAGAAGAGCGTAAATTTTGGAGTAGAATAAGAATCGCTTTTGATGGTTGCGAAGGGTGGGTTAGCAATAATCAAATTCTACTAATCACAGAAGAGGAATATAAAAATTTAGAAGCAACAAAAAAAACAAAATTTACGTCAGATTTAGTTTCTTTTGCCGCAAGTGATAGCAATGATTTAATTCCCTTAGTTGTAGGTTCTTCCATACAAGATACTGTTTTGTCACATACTTGTGATGGTGAATTAATTTCTCGCAAACAACCAAAGAGTAGTTTGGTGAATACAGCATTACTTTATTTAAATGCACCTTTTTTATGGGGCGGAAAAACACCTTTTGGCATAGATTGTTCTGGTCTTACGCAAATGGTATATAAAATTAATGGTTATAAATTATTGCGTAATGCTTCCGAACAAGCAAAACAGGGAGAGCCCTTAAGTTTTATTGAAGAAAGTGAACCTGGAGATTTAGCTTTTTTTGATACGAATGAAGGTGTTATAAACCACGTAGGTGTTATAATGCAAAACAACTATATCATACACTCACACGGAAAAGTTAGAATAGACCGAATTGATCATACGGGTATTTTTAATAATGAAACCAGAAATTACACCCATAAGCTACGAGTTATTAAAAAGATTATATAATTTCCTAAATCTATATTAAACTTTCACTTGCTCTAGTAAAAAATCCTATTTTTGATAAAAATTTATAGGCTTGTATAAACATAGTATCTTATTTGTGCTTTTATTGTTTGCTATAGTAGCAAAAGCACAAGAACAACCACCAGAAAAAAAGCAAATAAATATTGTTTATGGAGCAAATTTTACCAAAGATGAAGGTAAATATCCAGGAGCATCTATTTTTAGTAAAGATAACAAGCAGGTTCAGTTTGAACATCAAGGGGCTGACTTGTGGTGCGATATTGCCATTTATTATCAAAAAGAAAATAAATTAAGAGCAGTAGGGAACATTCGTTTACAGCAAGGAGATACCGTTCAAATGACTAGTAGTAAAATAAATTACGACGGAAACACAAAACTAGCCAAAGCATGGGGGGATGTAGTTTTGGTGAGCCCGCAAATGACACTTACTACAGATACACTACATTTAGATAGAGAAAAGCAGCAAGCTTATTACAAAAATTTTGGAAAAGTAGTAGATTCGGTTAATACACTTACAAGTCAAGTAGGTAGGTATTTTATGGAATCTAAAAAATATCAATTTTTAGATAGCGTTCATATAAATAATCCAGATTATATTTTAGATTCTGAACAGTTAGATTATTATACATCCTCTAAAAATGCATACATGTATGGGCCGTCTACAATTGTAGGCGAAGCTTATAAAATATATTGTGAGCGTGGGTTTTATGACACAAAAGTAGAGAGCGGTTATGGTATTAAAAATACAAGAATAGATTATAACGACCGTATTATACAGGGAGATAGTCTTTACTTTGATAAAGCAAGAGAATTTGCATCGGCTACAAATAATATAACTGTTACAGATACAATTAATAACGGAATTATAAGAGCACATTACGCAGAAGTATTTAAAGCAAAAGATTCTCTTTTTGCAACCAGAAGAGCAGTATCTATTAGCTTAATAGAAAAAGATTCGCTTTACATGCACGGAGACACACTTATGATTACCGGTAAAGCAGATGCGCGTATTATGAGAGCGTTTAGAAATGCCAAATTTTATAAAACGGATTTAAGTGGTAAATGCGACTCGATCCACTCTGAAGAAAAAACAGGAATTACACAACTAATTAGGAACCCTGTAATGTGGAACGGAGAAAATCAGATGACAGGAGATAGTATTCATATAATATCCAACTTAGAGACCGAAAAATTAGACTCCCTAAAGGTTATGAATAACGCTTTTATTATTTCATATGACACTATTGGTAAGGTAGGGTATAACCAAGCAAAAGGAAAAAACCTTTATGGAAAATTTATAGAGAATGAATTAAAGTATATAGATTTGGTTCAAAATACAGAAGTCATTTACTATATGTATGACGATGATGATGAATTTATAGGTATTAATAAAACTATTTGTAGCGAGATTAATATTATAATGGTTAACAACGACGTAGAAGATTTAACATTTAGGGTAAACCCAGACGGGAATATTTTTCCAGATTCGGAACTGCCAGAAAATTCCAGAAAATTAAAAGGATTTATTTGGCGTGGTGATGAACGTATATATAGTAAGGATGAAATTTTTGATGAAGATGATAATAATCTGGTGTTGCCAATTATAAAAGGAATAACTAATCCTATAGATATTGATGCAGAAGAAAAAGAACGAAGTGAGAATGAAGGTGACCCAATTAATAATTTGCCAAATTCTAAAGGAAAAGCAATAGACCCTAAGCAGAAAGTTTCATCTAAAAAAGTAAAATAGGAATAACAGGGTGAAAGAAGATTTTTTTAAATACCAAGCGCAAACAACACCACACCCATTAGCTATGGAAGTTTCTTACGCTAAGGGCAGTTATATCTATGATACATCAGGAAAAAAAAACTTAGATTTTGTAGCAGGGGTATCTGCATGTAGTTTAGGGCATTGCCACCCCAAATTGGTAAAAGCCATTACGCAGCAAACAGAAAAATACATGCATGTAATGGTTTATGGAGAGTATGTGCAGCAACCAGCAGTAGCATACACAAAGTTGTTAGCTTCATTATTGCCAAAAAAATTAGAAACAACCTACCTAGTAAATTCAGGAACTGAAGCTATAGAAGGAGCTCTAAAATTAGCTAGGCGATATACAGGAAGAACACAAATTATTGCGGCACATAAAGCATACCACGGTAATACCATGGGGAGTTTAAGTGTTATGGGATTTGAAGAACGAAAAAGTGCTTTTAGACCATTAATACCAGATGTTTTATTTATTCACTTTAATGAAGAAAAAGACTTAGCTAAGATTACAAATAAAACGGCAGCGGTTATTTTAGAAACCATACAAGGAGGAGCTGGTTTTATAACACCTAAAAATAAGTATTTAAAAAAAGTAAGAGAACGTTGCACAAAAGTAGGAGCGTTGCTTATTTTAGATGAAATACAACCAGGTTTTGGAAGAACAGGGAAATTATTTTCCTTTGAACACTACCAATGTATACCAGATATTTTAGTAATAGGGAAAGGAATGGCGTCTGGTTTACCAGTTGGAGCTTTTGTAGCATCAAACAAAATGATGTCATCGTTACAAGATAATCCTACACTAGGGCATATTACCACTTTTGGAGGAAACCCTGTAATAGCAGCAGCAAGCTTAGCAACACTAAAAGAAATTACAGAAAGTAACCTTATAAAAGAGACGCTACAAAAAGAAACATTATTTAGAGAATTATTACAACATAAACTTATAAAAGAAATAAGAGGAAAAGGGTTAATGCTTGCAGTGATTGTAGGAAATGAGGAGATTACAAATTATGTAATACTTACAAGTGCTAAAAAAGGATTGATATTATTTTGGCTTTTGTTTGAATCTAGAGCTATACGCATATCTCCGCCATTAACAATTTCATTGGAAGAAATAAAAGAGGGTTGTAGCATACTAATTGATGTGTTGAACGATTATTTAAAGCAGATATAGGCATTGTTAACTAATTTGTTAATAATATAAGCTTTAATAAGCTCACATAGATAAGGTAAAATAGTATATTTAATTAAACCAATTACGTGTTTATGCAGTTGAACCCAAACGAAAGACCAAGTCTACCCATAGCTAAGTTTGAATCTATGCTAAAGACAGATGATGTTTACTTTTTTGATTCTGAAGATTTTGAAGATATAATACACTATTATCTTAATAATGGTAAAATATCTTTGGCAAAAAAAGGAATTAAAATTGGCTTACAACAACATCCAGGTTCGATAGAGTTAAAATTATTAGATGTAGAAGTACTTGTTTTTGAAAATAAATTAGAAGAAGCAGAACTAATGTTAGATGCATTACAACTGCTAGATAATTCCAATGACGAAATATACATACAAAGGGCAAATATTTTTTCTAAAAAAGATAATCACGAAGCGGCAATAGAATTGCTTAAAAAAGCTTTAGATTTAGCAGAAGATAGCTTTGATATTTATTCTTTGCTAGGAATGGAATATCTTTTCTTGGATAACTATGAAATGGCAAAGCAGAGTTTTAAACAGTGTGTTCTTTTTGATGAACAAGACTACTCATCGCTATACAACGTTATCTACTGTTATGAGTTTTTAGAAGACTATGATGGAGCAATTTATTATATAAATGATTATTTAGAAAGAAACCCTTATTGTGAAGTAGCTTGGCATCAACTGGGGAAATTATATATAGAAAAAAAAATGCTGTTTGAGGCGTTATCGGCATTTGATTTCGCTATAATTTCTGACGATAGATTTATTGGAGCTTATTTTGAAAAAGGAAAAGTATTAGAAAAACTAGGGAAGTACAACGAGGCTATAGAAAATTATGAAACCACAATTACTATAGATGATCCAACATCTCATGCCTATTTGCGAATAGGAAAGTGTCATGAAAAATTAAAAAATGATGATTTAGCTAAATACTACTTTTACCAGACCGTTCATGAGGACCCTCTTTTAGACAAAGGTTGGTTAGCAATTACGAATTATTATTGTTGTAAAAATGACTATAAAAAAGCACTTTATTATATAAATAAAGCTATAAATATAGATGAAGAGAATCCCGTGTATTGGAAAAAGTGCGCAAAAATAAATGTAGTTTTAGAAAAGTACGACCAAGCAGATTTTGCCTACAAACAATCAGTAGATTTAGGTAACTATGAATTAGATACATGGTCCTCTTGGGCAGATGTAATGCTTTTAAATAAGGATACAGATTCTGCATTGCAAATTTTATCACAAGGCTTAGAGTTTTATCCAGAAAAAGCAACGCTTAAATTTAAAATGGTAGGTATTTGTATTTTATGTAACAACATAGATAAAGCTAAATATTACCTGCATGACGCCCTAAATACGGGTTATGAAAAGTTGTTTGTTCTTAAAGAGCAATTTCCTCAATTTTATAAGTTAGAGTGGGTTACAAATATCATTTCAGAATTTAAAAAAACTTCCAATTAAAAAGCTATTTTTGCTTTTTTAAACTTTATGGAAAAGAGAAAATTTTTAGATTATTTTTTTATCACCTTAAAAGGAATGGCAATGGGAGCAGCAGATGTTGTTCCTGGAGTTTCTGGTGGCACAATCGCTTTTATTTCAGGGATTTATGAAGAACTTATAGCATCTATAAACGGTGTTAATTTTTCATTGATTAAAACCTTGAAAAACGATGGTTTTAAAGCTTTTTGGGATAAAGCAAATGGTAATTTTTTGTTAGCACTATTTTTAGGAATAGGAATAAGTATTGTTTCCTTAGCAAAATTTATAAGTTGGTTGCTTTTAAATGAGCCTATACTTTTGTGGTCTTTCTTTTTTGGGTTGGTGGTAGCCAGTATATTTTTTGTGGGGAAATCTATAGAAAAATGGACAGCAGAAACCATTGTTATGTTTGCTATAGGAGCAGTTATAGCTTACTATATCACAATTTTACCACCATCGGAAAATGTAGATAGTTTACCATTCTTATTTTTATCAGGCGCTTTAGCTATATGTGCAATGATTTTACCTGGTATCTCTGGTGCTTTTATACTAGTACTACTTGGTTCATACCAAACCATATTAGATGCGGTACATGAAAGAAAGATAAAGCAAATATTGGTAGTGGCAGCAGGCTGTCTTTTTGGGTTGTTAAGTTTTGCTCGTATTTTAAAATGGATGTTTGCTCATTATAAAAACATGACACTAGCGCTTTTAACAGGTTTTATTTTGGGTTCGTTGAATAAAATATGGCCATGGAAAAAGATTTTAGAAACTAAAATTTTTGGAGAAGAGGTTATCACTATAAGAGAACAAAATATATCTCCTTTTTCTTTTGAGGGAGATAATCAATTAATATATGCTATAGTACTTGCTATCGTTGGTTTTTCTCTTATTTTTACAATGGAGAGATTTGCCTCCAAGAGTAAATAATATAGTTTGTGAGACAGCCAAGACCATTCTTAGATCAATTTTTCTTGATTATCAAGGGTTTGTGCATGGGCACTGCAAATAAAGTTCCAGGCATTTCTGGAGGAATTGTAGCCTACGTTGGTGGCTTTTATGAAGAATTTATTTATTCGCTTCAGAAAATAAACTTAAAAGCATTTAAGCTTTTAATTTCTGGTAGATTCAAGAGCTTTTTTAAATATACCAATGCTCAATTTTTATTCCTGTTAGTGCTAGGAATGCTTATTAGTTATTTTAGTATTTCTAAAATATTAGATTACTTTTTAGAAAAAAAAGAGCTTTATGTCTGGGCTACTTTTTTTGGGATGATTATAGGTTCTGTATATTATATAGCCAAAGATTTTAATCAATGGAGTAAAAGAACAACTGCAGCAGGGATAATAGGCTTCTTAATTGGCTTAGGGATTAGTTTTTTGAGTCCAGCAACACAGAACGATAACCTATTTTTTGTTTTCTTTTGTGGTATAATTAGTGTTTCTGGAATGGCACTTCCAGGATTGTCTGGCTCTTTTATTTTAATGCTTTTAGGTAATTATGTATTACTTTTAGTAGATTCTGTAAATGCATTGTATGATACTTTTGCAGAAATTATCAAAGCAGATTGTAGTTTTCTAGAAAATGAAAAACGTTTGAAAACGCTAAAAATATTAGGCGTTTTTACTCTTGGTTCCTCCACTGGTTTAGTTACATTATCGCACTTATTAAATTATGTTTTAAAACATTATAAGAATATAACTACAGCTATAATTATTGGTTTTATTGCAGGCTCTCTTGGGGTAGTATGGCCTTGGAAAAAAACAATTTTCAAGGTTAATGACAAAGGAGGTACTTTGTTAGATACAAACGGAAATGAAATAATAACAAATTATAAAATGTATATACCAGCTTTTAATAGTATGGAAACTTGGATTGCATTAGTATTTGTTGTTTTAGGAATAGGAATATTATTAGGGTTAGATTGGTATGGAAAAAACAGAAAATAAAAAAGCTAGATTTGGTTTATTAGGAAGAAATATTTCATATTCCTTTTCTAGAGGTTATTTTACGCAGAAATTTTTAGATTTAAATTTAGAGAGTCACACATATGAAAATTTTGATTTGCCAGAAATCAAAGAATTCAAAAGACTAGTAAAAGAGAATAATGATATTATAGGTTTTAATGTAACAATACCTTACAAACAAGAAGTAATTCCTTATTTAGATAGCTTAGACGAAAAAGCAGAAAAAATAGGAGCAGTAAATACTATAAAGTCAACTAAAAATGGATTAAGGGGTTACAATACAGATATTTATGGTTTTCAAAAATCAATAGAGCCTCATTTAAAAAAACACCATAAAAAAGCATTAATATTAGGAACAGGCGGTGCATCTAAAGCCGCCGCTTATGTTTTTTCGGAGTTAGGTATAGATTATAAGTTTGTATCAAGAACAATAAAAGAAAATCAATTAGTATACGCAGCGTTAAATAGAGAAATATTAGAAGATTTTACAATAATCGTAAATTGTTCTCCAATAGGAACTTTCCCCAATATAGAAAACAAACCAGCAATCCCTTATAAATACATAAGGAAAAACCATTTACTTTTCGATTTGATATACAACCCAGAAAAAACAGCTTTTTTACAAGAAGGAGAAAAAGTAGGAGCTACTATTTGTAATGGTTCAAAAATGCTAGAACTACAAGCAGAAAAATCTTGGGAAATTTGGAATTCATAAAGGCTGATAAATATTATTTTTATACAAATCTTAGTGTTTTTTCATCAAAAAGAAGTAGTGTTGCCTAAAAAGATATTTCATTAACTTTGCTATTACCGAGGTTGTTACTATATTACCAGTGAAATTCGGAAAAAACCGATAAACATTCAATAAAGATGTTAGAAGATAAAGACGAGCAACTACAAGAAAATGTAGGAGGAGACAATAAAGAAGCTGTTGAAGTAACTAGTAATTTGGAACAAAATGAAAATGTTGTTTCATCTGACCAGAACATTGATACTGCCGAAAGTGAACCAGAAAAGGTTGTTAAAGAAAGTGCTAATGAAGCTCCCGCACCTAATGATAATGAGAAATCGGATGTTATAGGGGAGATAGACGAAACCAACGCAGAAGACGCAGAAGATGCGGATAATACTACAAGACATTCAATACCAGAATTAGATTACCATGCTATGTCTATGGATAATTTGGTAGGAGAGCTCCAAAAGTTGGTTAAAAATGAAAAGGTACAGGCTATTAAAAAGCATGTAGACGGAATAAAGCATGAGTTTGATTTAAAATTTCAAGAATTTTTAGAGCATAAAAAAGAGGAGTTTATTAGTGGTGGGGGAAACATTATAGATTTTAGATATGACTCGGTAACGAAAAAACAGTTTAATGAAGTTTATTCCGAATACAGAGACAAAAGAAATCAATACTATAAGAGTATAGAGACTTCACATAAAGCTAATTTAGAAAATAGATTAGAAATCATAGAAGAGTTAAAAGGACTTATAAACGTAGAGGAAGATATAAATACGACTTATAAGAACTTTAAAACATTACAAGAAAGATGGCGTAATGCGGGACCAATTCCAAGAAATAATTACAATGATATTTGGAAAACCTACCACCATCATACCGAGATTTTTTACGACTTTTTACACCTAAATAGAGAGCTAAGGGATTTAGATTTTAAGCACAATTTAGAAGAAAAATTAAAAATTGTAGAAAAAGCGGAAGCATTAGCAGAAGAGACAGATTTATCCAAGGCGTTTCAGGAATTACAAACGCTTCATAAAATTTGGAAAGAAGATATTGGCCCTGTAGGAAAAGAGCATAGAGAAGAAATATGGGTACGCTTTAGTAATGCAACCAAAGCAATGCACGAACGTAGGCAAGAATATTATAAAGAAATAGATAAAGTTTACGAGCAAAATTTAATACATAAAAAAGAAATTATTTCTAAAATTTCAGGAATAGTAGCGAATCCTTCTACCAACCATAAAGCCTTACAGCAACAAATAAAAGAAATAGAAGAATTACGCGAAAGTTTCTTTAATGCTGGTAAAGTTCCACAAAAAGTAAATGAAAAAACGTGGAGTGATTTCAAAGAAGTAGTAAGAAGTTTTAATCGCAATAAAAACGCATACTATAAAAATTTAAAAAAAGACCAGCAAGAAAATTTAGAGAAGAAAAAAGCCTTGTTGGAATTAGCAATTTCACTGAAGGATACAGAAGATTTCGATATTGCTACTCCAGAAATGAAGCGTATACAAAATGATTGGAAAGATATTGGTCATGTCCCGCGTAAATATTCAGATAAAATATGGAACGATTTTAAGAACGCTTGTAATCACTATTTCGACCGTCTACATGCTTTAAAAAGTGGCGCTCAAAAAGAAGAACAAGAAAATTTAGAAAAGAAAAATGATTGTTTAGATAGATTGAAAACTTTTGAGTTAAGTGGCGATAAAAAGGTAGATTTAAAAACCATAAAAGAGTTTATAAATGAATGGAAATCTTACGGTAGAGTACCCTTCAATAAAAAGAATATAAATGTAAAGTTTAATAAAATTTTGGATGCCATATTTAATAAATTAGATATAAACACTCAAGAGGCAGAGCTTATAAAATATGGTGATAAAGTTAAGCAACTATCATCTAGTGAAGATAAGGAAAAAGCTATTTATAATGAGCGCGTTTTTATCCGTAGAAAAATTACTGAAAGCAAGGACGAAGTTCGTCAGTTAGAAAATAATTTGCAGTTTTTCTCTAATGCATCAGAAGATAGTCCTGTGGTAAGAGATGTTATAAATAATATTAATAAACACAAAGATTCTTTAGAAATTTGGAAAGGTAAACTAAAGAAACTTAATATTTTGGAAAACGAATTAAAGAAGCAGGATACAGCTAATCAGGAAGCGGAAGCAGCAGCTTCCGAAGAAGAATAACATATAAGTAAGAGATTAATGGGGAGGTTAAATGAATCGTAGAATCATTTAACCTCCTTTTTTAGTATTATTGATAATGGAATTTATTTATGTAGATTATAGAAGTACTCATTACAAAGAAGCTGTTGTAATAAGAATTAATGCTTTTTTTAAAGGAATGGATACTGCTAATGATTTAATAGAGGACAATATAGAAAAGAAAAGTTTACACCTTGTATGCTTACAAAATGCTAAAGTTGTAGGTGTGGGAAGATTAACTATAAGTGATGATACGGCTATTGTCTCTCAAATGGCTGTAAAAGAGTCTTTTAAAAGAAAAGGGATAGGTGCTAAATTCTAGAACTATTTATTTCAAAAAGCTTAGAAATAGGTGCTCATGCTATAGAATTAAGCGCAAGAGAAACAGCAATCTTTTTCTATGAAAAACAGGGGTTTGTGTCTATAAACAAAAAATACCCGTCGGTTAAAACGGGTATTACGCATCAAAAAATGATGAAAATTTTAAAGTAACTTATATTTTTTAACACGAACAGCGTTTCTTTCCTTTATCATTCTTTCTAGTTGATACATAAATTTATTTTTTTGAATTTAATCGACTAAACCACTTGCAAAACAAAAAAATATTTTTTTGCTGAGCAAGCACAACCAGTAGTAAAATTATAGGTATCAAAGTACCTTACAAAAATTTTATAAATCTATTACATTGAATTGTATAAGTAAATTCCTCTTGTGTATGTTGTTAAACATAATAAATACAGAAATCGTTTAAGTTTCTAAAACCTCCAAGATTAAATAATATTAAAATTATTGAAACTTCTACTTTTAACAACCTCAAGGTTACTTTAAGAATTACCTAAAAAGCAATTCATCAACTATTTAATCATATTCTTTATAAACCCATCAATACCATAAAGCATTTAAAAGAACCTTAGGAAGGAATATTCTAGAAAGCTTTTTAGACTCAAAATTAAATTTACCACCATAAATAACTGAAAATCTATTTTTCTTCTGTGAAAAAATGATAAAATATTAATTACACTAAGGTTAACGGGTACGTAAAGAATACTCAAAACAGGATGTTTTCATATTTTAAACGCATTTCACCTTCTTTTTGTTTTTTTGGTAACTAAAATTAAGTGGTAAAAATATTACTTTTGAAGTAAAAAAATAATATAAAGATTAAAAAATCATGTTTTTTTGTAGCTATTTTACTATTTAGTTTTTTAGCTAAAGCCCAAAATATTTATGTTGCAACCAACGGAAACGATAACAATAATGGTACTATAGGAAGTCCTTATAAAACATTCAGTAAAGCCGTATCAGTAATGTCTGGAGGCGATGTATGTATAATTAGAGGAGGTACTTATCGTGAACAGCTATCAGTAAACAAAAATGGTACTGCAGGTAATTATTTAACATTTAGAGCCGCTGCTGGAGAAACCGTAAGTATTAAAGCAACAGCAGTAGTTAATGGATGGCAACCACACAGTGGGAACGTTTATAAAGCAAATGTAAACATGGCTATACCCAGCAGGTTTCGTTCCTTATATCATAACAATGCTTATATGGATTTAGCCAGATGGCCAAATAATGCAGATAACGATAGATGGACTATAGATTGCAAAACCCTTACGGGAGGTAGTGGTTCTCATTTTCAAGCTAACAACATTCCTAATATAGATTGGACAGGAGGTTCTGTGTATTATCTGGCAACTCATTCGGGTACTAGTTGGACTAGAACTATAACAGCGAGTACTACGAATAGAATTGACTTTGCATCTGTTGATATTAGCAAATGGCCTTTTTCTAATCACAATCCACAATGGTCTGAAAAGAATATCGCAAACCCACATGGGCAAATGTTTTTATTTAATAAACTAGAAGCTTTAGATAGTGCAAGAGAATGGTATTATGATGATACGGCTAAGGTTTTGTATTTTCAAACAGCTAATGGTAATATTCCAGCTAATGGAAGTGTACAATATGCAACTCGTAAACATGCCGTGGAATTAAATGGAGACTACATAAAACTAGTAGGATTAGATGTTTTTGGTGGTAGTGTAAAAGTTAAAAATAACGCAGATAACAATCAGATTATCAATTGTAAAATTATACATGGTAGTGAAGGTCATGATTCTCTTACCAACTCATCCGCACAAGTTGGGGAATCTTCCATAGCTGTATTAGGAGATAATACGGTTATAAAGGGGTGTACTATAAATCACAGTTCAACCAATGGTATATTAATAGCCGGTTGGGCTTCAAATAATTGTATTGTTGAAGGGAATACTATTAGTAATATAGATTATTTGGGTATACATGCTTCCCCTATAAGATCTAGTGGTAATAATGTTAAAATTTTAAAAAACACTATAACCAATGCGGGTAGAGATGGTATCTATGTTATCGGAATTGGATGTGAGGTGGCTTATAACGATGCATCTGGTTCACAAAAAATTAATAGTGATTCAGGAATATTTTATACCGTTGGTAATATTAAGCCAAGGAATATGGAGGTGCATCACAACTGGTTTCATGACGCTACGGCACCCTCGTATTCACATAACCCTTTTGACCCTAATAAACCTGATGAACCTAATGAAGCTAAGGCAGTAGGTATTTATTTAGATAACGATAGTAAGGGGTTTACAGTACACCATAATGCAGTTTGGAATGTATCTTGGAGTGGTTATCAGGTGAATTGGAATAATGTTGGTTTAGACTTTTTTCATAATACAATATGGAACGCTGAGCGTGCCATGGATTCTTGGGTGAACAACAAAATTCAAAAAGGCAATAGAGTATATAATAATTATGCAAATACAGGAGATTGGCATAGTGAAAATAAAAATGATTTTGATATTAAAAACAGTCCTATTTTCCCTAATTCGCCTTTTTAAAATGCTGACAATCAAAATTTTATGCCAAGAGAAGGTACGTCATTGGTTAATAGTGCACGTATTATCCCTGGGTTTACAAAACGTTTTAAAGAAAACGCTCCAGACATAGGAGCCTACGAACGTGGCGGGACACAATGGACAGCTGGTGTTAATGCTATTGAGGATACGGGCGAAGGTTATGTTGCAATAGCAACATATTTTCACATTCAAAATAGAGCATCTGGTAAATTTATACGTCCTGAAGCAGATGTAGAAGGTAGTTTAATTGTTCAAGCACCTAATACCTGGAAAGGCAATTGGGCGCAATGGGAAATGATTCCTACTGATGGAGAATATTTCTATTTAAAAAATAAGCAAACAGGTAATTATTTTAGACCTGTAACAACTACAGATGGTGCAAACCTAGAGCAAAAACCAACAGGTTTTAACGGTACCCTTACACAATGGAAAAAAGTAGAAACTACTAACGGATATTTTTATTTACAGAATAGGTGGAGTAATATGTATTTTAGACCTACTTCTAACGATGATCAGAGTACAGGTGGTGATTATAATATAGTACAAAGACCTACTACCCACATTGATGATTGGACACAATGGAGATTTTTGAATATAGGTACTCCTTCTACTAACGCTACAAATGTTAAAATAAAAAAAATAGCTAAAATTATTACTTTTGAAGTTTACCCTAACCCTGCATCGAAAAAGATCAACATAAAAACAGGAGACTACAATTATAATATTGATATTTATGATATTAGCGGAAGAAAAGTACTATCTAATAACGTTTTAAGAAATTCCACAAAAGAGTTATCTATTTCTAATTTAAATTCAGGAATGTATTTGATAAATTATAAAAGTGAAAACGGAATAGAAAATGCTTCTTTAAAATTAATTGTAAACTAATTTGTTTTAAACGACGCTATTTATTGTTTATCTAAAAATGAACCCTACCAGTTTAAGTACCTAAGCTGCTAGGGTTTATTTTTATTAAATCAATTGTCTTAGTGTTATGGAATTAATTTCTGTAATAGGACCAGGCGGTTTTGATGAAAAGAATTGTTTTTAATAAGAGTAAAATAATATGAATGATTTTATTTCTTACTGCGTTTAAAAAGCTAATTTATATTCATAATCAACAGCACTATTCTTTTGTGAAATAGGCTTGAATTTATATAGGTGTATTTTTACAGTAATAAATTGATTATCAGTATTCTATTTTTTTTTAAGCAGGTCTTTTTTATTATCTAATAATAAAATATTATTAATTGAATTTAGTTTTTTTAACAAAAAAAATACCCGTCGGTTAAAACGGATATTATGCATCAAAGGATGATGAAAATTTTAAAGCAACTTATATTTTTTTAACGCGAACAGCGTTCATTCCCTTCATTCCTCTTTCTAGTTCATATGTAACTTTATCGTTTTCTTGAATCTCATCAATTAAACCACTCACGTGAACAAAATATTTTTCTTGTGTAGCACTGTCGATAATAAAACCAAAACCTTTAGAAGAATCAAAGAAGGATACTTTACCTTCTTTGTCAGCAACTTCCTCTTCTTCTATATCTTCTTTTTTAGGAATACCAATAACAATACTTTCGGCATCTACTTTTACTTTTTTAGTTGGATCCGGAGGAGTATCAGTAAAATGTCCGTTTTCATCAACATACACTAATTGGTCTTCAAAAGAAGCTCCTTTTACAGCATTAGCCTTACGTTCTAATTTTTTCTTCTGTTTATCTTCACGTTTTTTTAAACGCTTTTTCTCTTTTTCTTTTTTGTTAAAGGTTTCCTGTGCTCTCGCCATTCGTTTGGTTTTTTTTAAATGTTATTAAACTTAAGTTTTGACTAATAAGTATAGTACATTGAAAATACTAAACGAAGATTTGGAAATGGCAATTTTAATATTGAATTTACCGAAGAATCTATTCAGATATTGCAATAACTAGTCATAAACTATTACTAAAATTATAAGTAATAAATATACTTATAACAGTACAAAGATAGATTTTACATTTTGATTGTAAAAATTCTTTCACAAATTGATCAAATATTTTTTTGTTTTCTTAGAAAAAATAATTGAAAGTCTAAGAAAAAATATTTGATATTAGCCGCTAATACCTTTTATTTTCTAGGCTTTACAAGGTATCTTTGTACTATATAATTATAATGTATTTTGCTATGGAAAATTTGGATGCAGCTAGACTACAAATGGCAATAACACTAATATTTCATATTGTTTTTGCGTGTATTGGTATGGTGATGCCTTTTTTTATGGTAGTTTCTCATAGAAAATGGTTAAATACAAGAAACCCTATATATAAAACGCTTACAAAATCTTGGCAAAAGGGAGTAGCAATATTTTTTGTAACGGGTGCTGTATCTGGAACAGCTTTGTCTTTTGAATTAGGGTTGTTGTGGCCAGAGTTTATGAAGCACGCAGGCCCAATAATAGGAATGCCTTTTTCTTTAGAAGGCGCAGCTTTTTTTGTAGAGGCAATTGCATTGGGTTTTTATTTATACGGTTGGGATAAATTGCCAGAAAAATTTCATTGGTTTACCGGTGTGATTGTAGGAGTGTCTGGTGTTGCTTCAGGAATATTAGTTGTTGCAGCTAACGGTTGGATGAATGCACCATCTGGTTTTGATTATATAAATGGCGAATTTTTAAACATAGACCCTGTAAAGGCATTATTTAATCCAGCATGGTTTACACAAGCACTACATATGACTTTAGCAGCTTTTACAGCTACAGGTTTTGCAGTTGCGGGTATACACGCTTATCAGATAGTAAAAAAGAGAAATATAACCTTGCATAAAAAGGCGTTTAAAATTGCTATTACTTTTGGAGCAATAGCAGCTATTTTACAACCTATAAGTGGAGACATTTCAGCAAAAGATATAGCAGAGCGACAGCCTGCGAAATTAGCCGCAATGGAGGCACATTACGAGACAAAAAAAGGAGCACCCTTATACATAGGAGGTATTGTAAATGAAGAAAAAAGGGAAGTACGTTATAAAATAGAAATCCCTAAAGCACTTTCTTTTTTAGCATTTGGTGATTTTAATGCAGAAGTAAAGGGGTTAAATGATTTTCCTAAAGATGAGCAACCAAAAGTAGCCATGGTGCACTATGCTTTCCAAACAATGGTAGGTATTGGCACATTGTTACTGTTATCTGGTATATTATTTTTTATTAGTCTTAAAAAGAAAAAATGGAGCAATACTAAAACCTATTGGCTCTTCTTTACTTTATTGGCTCCCATGGGATTTATTGCACTAGAAGCTGGCTGGATTGTAACTGAAGTAGGAAGACAGCCCTGGATTATTCATCAAGTGATGAGAACTAAAGATGCGGTTACTCCAATGCCAGGAATTAAATATAGTTTATACCTCTATGTACTCGTTTACTTAACTTTAACTGTAGCAGTTAGTTGGTTAATGATGAGGCAAATAAAAGCATTAAATGAAACCGAATATTAAATAAGTGAACTTATGATATATGTAGTATTATTTTTTCTAGGATTTTCATTGCTGTTGTATGTATTGTTGGCAGGAGCTGATTTTGGTGCTGGAATAGTAGAATTATTTTCATCAAAAAAAGATCAGGAAATTACAAAAAAGACCATTTATCAAGTAATGGGACCTGTGTGGGAAGCTAATCATATTTGGATAATTATTTTAATTGTTATATTGTGGGTAGGATTTCCTTCGTATTATAATATTTTGGTGGTTCACCTTCATATTCCCTTAACAATTATGCTATTAGGAGTAACCCTACGTGGTGTGGCATTTGTTTTTAGACATTATGATGCCTACAAAGACAAATCACAAATATTATACGATAATATGTTTAAAATGGCTAGTTTAATTACACCTATTTTTTTAGGGATGATTTTTGGCGCTATGGTGAGTGGTAAAATAACAATTCCTGAACATGTAGAAAACGAGAGCTTTAAATCTATGTTTTTAGATTCCTGGTTAAATATATTCTCTTTGTTAGTGGGTTTCTTTTTTGCTGCCTTATGCGCCTTTTTATCGGCAACCCTATTAATTGGAGAAGCACAAGAAGGAAATGAGGGAATATATATTAAAAAATCTACTACAGCCATTATTTGTGTAGTAATTATTGGATTTATCACAATTGCTTATGGTTTTTTTAATGATGTAAGATTTGTGTTAGACTTTGTTAAAAGTCCATATGCCATGACTGCCATGGTGTTATCTGCATTGCTATTAATACCATTATGGTATAGTATAAAAAATGCACGTAGGATTAAGAGTAGGGCTTTTGCAGGCATGCAAGTGGTTTTAATTTTATATGCAGCAATTAGCACACATTTTCCATATTTAATAATAACAAGTACGCGAGCTCTAAGTATTATGGAGGGTACGGCACCAGAAAGTGTTATAAATGTTCTGGGTATAACACTTATTATAGGTAGCTTAGTTATTCTTCCCGGTCTTTTTCATCTTTTTAAATCTTTTAAAATGATTAAAATTTTAGAACGATAGTTTTTTTGCAAAAAAAACTTAATAAAACGGACTTTGAAGTCTGTCAAACGGATAAAATGTTATTTTTTTATTGTATGTCCGTAAACACCCCTAATTAGACATAGAACGCTTATCTTTAGGACTTATTAAGTAAATTAT
>ENA-ORXM01002502-ORXM01002502.1-marine-metagenome-genome-assembly--contig:-NODE-2502-length-21148-cov-7.256419_pt1 | contig 21148 bp, 11 predicted proteins | sample MGYA00237867_ERZ511480 | MGnify/ENA primary metagenome ERZ511480 (study PRJEB26309, sample SAMN06266103) | marine metagenome | isolation source: Algal blade | place: United Kingdom:Sidmouth, United...
CAATTGGAGCCTGCTGTTTCAGAATTAGATATTTCTATTTGCGAAGGAGATAATTATCAAGGCTATATGCTAGCAGGTACATATGAAGATGTTCTTGTAGGTGCTGCAGCAAATGGGTGTGACTCTTTGAGAACGATCTACCTTGATGTTGAAAAAGAATTTACTTTGAGTCTATCAATTGATATTTGTGAAGGGGAAACTTATCAGGGATATGACACAGCTGGAGAATATACAGATGTTTATACGACTTCATTTGGTTGTGATTCTACGCGCATATTACAACTAGATGTATTATCCAATGCCGTTGTTGACTTGGAAGAAACAATTTGTCCAGATGAAGATATCATGGGCATAAATCAAACAGGCGTTTATCAGTTTCTTTCAACAGCGGCGAATGGCTGTGACTCAATTGTCAATCTCAACCTAACGGTATTGGACGAACAAGATACACAATGCTTAACGTCTACTGAAGATTTGAGAGATGAACTAATTGAAGCTTATCCAAATCCTGTTAATAACAAACTTTATTTTAATACCAAGGACAATGCAAGCACAGTTTTGGCTTGTACTGTTTTTACTTTAAGAGGAGAAAGAATTATGGATGTAAAAAACATCAATGAAAACAGCATTGATGTAAGTGCTTTGTCATCAGGTATATATTTTATTAAAATCAAGACAAACGCTGAAGATGTATTTCAAAAGATAATTAAGATCTAACAAGCATGAAGCGTTATATTGTCATTTAAGTTTACGAGCTTTTTATGAAAAAAACCAACTTTTATATTCTAATTTCTTTTTTCCTTTTTGTCAATGAAACAGTTGCGCAAACATATATTGATCAACCACACATTTGTCCTTCAACCTATCCTATTGAATGTTTGACAGGTTCAAATGATGTATTTTATTTAGAATTGGTTCCTTGTAGCTGTTCTACTAGTGGATATGATGCTTGTGAAGGAGTACCCAATTCACCTGTTGCACATATTGTTTTTGAAGCTAGATCATCTTTTATATCAGTGGATGTTACTCTTTTTGAAACGCTTCCGGCAATGGAACCAAGCTTGTATTCAGGTGTGTCAGCTTCCTGCGATTCTGACTGCATTGCAGGTGAATATAAATTTCAGAGTTCTACGGTTTCTTATTCAACAGATGAGTTGGTTCCTGGCAGATTATATTACATTATAGTAGACACCAAAACAAGCCATGGTTTAGTCGATATCGAATTTGCAGATTCGGACCTAGAACCTATTGAAACAATTACGGGTATAAAAATAGTAAGTAGTGAAGATTGCGACTCTGAATATGTTAATCAAGATGTTTTTTGTGCACAGTCAGATATGAGAATTTCTGTTGATTTTACAGATGTTGAATCTGCGAATTATGTACAAGATTATTATACAGATATCAAATGGATTTTGGATGGACCTGGCTTAGAAAACCAAGAATTTACATCGTCAAATCTTAGTGATTTTGAAAACATTGATATAGTTGAGTTGATGGAACTACCAGGAGTTTACACAGTCTGTATTAATGAAGTGACCTCTCCTTGTCGCACCTCACCAATATTTGAGGTTTGCACAACAATTACTAAACTAGATCCTTCTGAAACAGTAAATGATCTGGGTATTATATCTATTTGTTCTGATGAGTTATCTGAAGGATACTTGCCATCTAATTCAATACTTCCATGGCATCCAACATATCCACTATTTCAAGGTGGAACATTTGAAGTGAATTATACAGACGAATGTGGTTGTCAATTTTATGAGTTTGGTGAAATCTTAGATCGTAAAATTGTTGAAGAAGAAATTACAATAGAGTTGTGTCCAGAAGATTATCCTTTTGAGTTTAATGACTTTATTTTTGATTATTCAAACTTTAATATTGAAGAGCACCTTTTATTAGAAAGAGGCTCAATGAACGAAGATTACAACGGCTTTAATTGTGACAGTTTGATTTTTTTAACACTCATCAACGAAATGCCTTGCGCATCATGCGAACTTCCTGTCTCACTAAAAAACAGTAAAATTGTATTATGTGTGCCTTTTGACAATTCTTCGGAGGACGTCAGTGGCAATAATTATGAAGTGATTCCTGTCAATATTAATTATGACGATTACGGATCTACAGACAAGATATTTTGGTCAGCGGTATTTGACGGAAAGGATGATCGTGTCGTAGTACCATACATAGAATTTTTAAACAAATCCGTTTACTCTTTTGCATTTGAATTTGAAAAAGATGAAGAATTTGAAGATGGCCCCATAGAAACTTTAGTGAGTCAAGGCGACCAATCAAATTTGCGTTACTCAATAGATTTGGTTCAAAAATCTGCAAGTACCTTTGACCTGATCGGAAGGTTTTTTACAGCCAATGATGAAATAAACCTTGGTGTTACGGATCTACAATTAAATACAGAATATGATATAGCTTATGTGGTTGAAAACAACTCCCTTTCCTTTTATATCGATGCTGTACTGAGTGATCAAGTGGTATTGACAGAAGGTTTGAGAGGCAGTCAAAACGATCTGATCATGGGAGCGGTAAACAACAGCAATAACTTCATTCAAGATTACAATGGAAGAATAAATGATTATAAATATTGGGCGCAACCTTTAAGTGGATTGGATGTACTTTATTTGCATGATCCATTAGCGGAGTTTATTGAAAACATAGAGATCCCACTCACGTGTTGCGAACAAATATTAATAAACGAAACATTACCGCTATCTGTTGATCATCCCATACAAACGATTATAGTACCAGAAGCATCTGAAACAGGTTATGATTCTACTTATATTTACAATTTTGTACAAGCTGACCCAGCACCATTAGTTGAACAATCATTAGTTCCAGATGATATAGTCGTACAGTACCAAAAACAATGTGATGAATTTTGTGCTCAAACAGTATCTTGGAATGTTGATCCACAGCAAATATTCTCAGATAATTGTGGCACACTTATATATGAGCAATCTCACAATTCGCCTTTAGTTATAGACGAAAACCAATCTTCAATAGAAGTGACATATTCTGCTATTGACGATTGTGGCAACAAGTCTTCTTTTACATTTAATGTAGAATTAGATTGTCTCGCACCTGCAGAATCTTTGATCTCAGATAACAATCAATTGTACGTCGAACAAAACAATCAGTGCTTTGATAACAATGGGGCAGTTTGTATAAACTCAGAAATAAAAATCACGCCTTCATTCATTGTCCAGAATACAACACAACTTTACAATATCAATGAACATGGTGAACTAGATTTTACATTTACCGTCAACGGACAAGCACAAGCATTTAATTTTAATAGTCAAGAAGCTTTTTATCCCAACTTTAATACAGCAGGCAATTATGAAGTCTGTTTAGAATCAATCGCGGATGACTGTGTTTCTAAGTTTGTAGGTGCGTGTCAAACATTCGAAATTTACGAAAGTCAAAGTTTTGACTACGGTACTTTCTATGCGTGTCATGATGATTATATTTCTGTAGTCCCCCAAAATATATCTGCAGAACTATTAAGTCAAATCAACAACGGACAGAATACTTTTCAAGCGTCTATTTTAGATGATTGTGGATGTGTAATTAACGAATCCATAAACATTTTGCCAACTAACTCTGGTCAAGCTTCTGATTTGACTATTGCACTTTGCGAATCGGAAACGGTAAACATCTTAGGACAGACTTTTGATTATAGTATGAACCTGAACAATACACTTGTTACTTTTGAAAATAAATCAATAGCGGCTAATTCTAATGGTGAATTTTGCGACAGTTTGGTCAACTTAACAATAACACAATTGGAGCCAGCTGTTTCAGAATTAGACATCACTATTTGTGAAGGGGGAAATTATGAAGGGTACATGTTGGCAGGTACATATCAGGACGTGCTTCAAGGAGCTGCTGCAAATGGATGTGATTCAGTGAGAACGCTTCGTTTAGATGTTGTAGGGACAATTCTTGATACAATTGCGGTAAGCATATGTCAAGGTGAATCTTTTGAAGGCAGAAATGAATCAGGGATTTATGTTGATCAGTTTGTTTCTTCAATGGGCTGCGATTCTTTGAGAACTTTGGAATTAACCGTTTTAGAAAATTCAGAAACATTAATAACTGAAACTGTTTGCTCCGGCGAGGGAGAAACAGGAATATATGAAACGATACTGCAAGACAGTAATGGGTGTGATTCAATAATAATTCTTGATCTTACGGTAGCTGAGCCTGTTATGACATTTATTTCTGAATCTATTTGCCCGGACGAAGAGTTTATGGGCCTCAACGAAAGTGGGGAATATGAATTCATTTTTGTAGATTTTAATGGTTGTGATTCAAGTGTTAATGTATCACTGACAGTATTGGATGAACAAAATCCTCAATGCTTAGACACGGCAGTTGATATTCTAGATAGCAAAGGCATTCAGATTTTTCCTAATCCTTCTACACATAAAATATTTGTAAAAAATGTCAAGGATCAGATACAACTAACTTCCTATGAGATTTATGATTTGAACGGTAGGCTTGTGACTGGCAAAAAGTTTAATAATGAAAAGAGTGTGGATATTTCTTATTTTTCAATAGGTGTTTATTTAATCAATATCAAGTCACACGAATTTAATTCTTGGTATAGGTTTGTTAAGTTGTAAGTGTGTTTACGTACTTCTGAGTTTTTTTTGGTGTATTACAAGGGTATCGCTTCTCTGGAGCTTTGAAAGGCAACCAAATCTAAATTCGCAAATCAAAAATCTAAAATAGAAACATCAAGATGTCGCTCCTCTGGAGTTTTCTGCGAAAGGCAACCAAATCTAAATTCGCAAATCAAAAATCTAAAATTCAAGATGTCGCTCCTCTGGAGCTTTGTTTCTTTGTCTTTTGGCTTTACTATTAAGATATCGCTCCTCTGGAGCTTTGTTGCATAGTTTTTTGGATGTATTACATAGGTGTCGCACCTCAGAAGCTTTCTGCGAAAGGCAACCAAATCTAAATTCGCAAATCAAAAATCTAAAATTCAAGATGTCGCACCTCTCGAGCTATCTGCGAAATGCAACCAAATCTAAAATTGTAAATCAAAAATTTAAAATAGAAAATTCACCCAGAAATCTTTTTCTATTTTTGAAGAAAAAAAATGTCTGAAGAGTCCAATCCCTGGAAAACCCAAAGCTCAAATATTGTATACTCAAATCCTTGGGTTGACGTGCACCATGATGAAATAATAAATCCATCAGGTAATGAAGGTATTTATGGGAGAGTGCATTTTAAAAATATTGCTGTGGGCGTAATTCCGCTAGATGATGCATACAATACTTGGATTGTGGGTCAATACAGATATACGCTAAAAAATTATTCTTGGGAAATACCAGAGGGTGGTTGCCCAATGGGTACAGACCCTATAGAATCTGCAAAGAGAGAACTTTTAGAAGAGACAGGCATAACAGCAACGGAGTGGTTGAAGATTATGGATTTACATACTTCTAATTCAGTGACAGACGAAATTGCACACCTGTATTTAGCTACGAACTTAAAGTTTGGTGTAGCTCAGCCAGAAGAGACCGAGTTACTGAGAATAAAAAAAATTCCCTTCGATGAGCTTTATACAATAACAATGAACGGAGAGATAACGGATGCGATGTCTGTGTCTGCTATCTTGAAAACAAAACTCTTGATTGATAGTGGAAAGATATGATAAAAGAAAATTGCCCATTGAAGGATAAAAATGAGGCAAGCGAAATTTTAAAAGTAAAAAACGAAGTCTTGAAAGAAAGAGGGTTGGCTGTCATTCTATAAAGAATATTTGAGAGAAAGTATTAAGTGATTTGATTTAAATACATTTCTCCAATGACATCAGTAAGAAAATCATTTACCTTGTTGAGGTCCGGATTTTTTCTGTCTCTACTTTTGAAAATGAAATCTAAAAACTGTTTTTCATCGTTGGCACTTGCGGTATTTAAATTAAGATTTAAAATCTCAACTTTGTCTTTTAGAAACGATGCTGTAGTATCATTGTTGCAAGCTGTGAAATTTACAATAGGTTTGTTCATGTATAAAAGATCGACAACCTTACTGGGTAGGTGATAGTCGGTAGAATTGCCAAAGTTTATTAAGACATCCATTTCTTTCATGCAGGAAAGACTTTTGTTGCGATCTAGAAATCCGTGTAAAATAAAATATCTTCTGATCTCAGGATACGCATTGAGTAGGGGTGTGCTAAATTTATTTTGCTGCCCAAAAAAATGAATTTGTATTTTATCAAAAAGAGAAGGGTCTTTCCTATGCAATACTACTAGAAACTCTAAAAACCTTTTGGGCGACCTCACGCCTTTATAAAAAGAACCAAAGTAACCCAAATGAACTTTTTGATTGTATAGAAACAAGTCTGAGTCTATCTCTTTTTTTAAATTTAAAAATAGTGGAGGAATGACAGCTATCTTTGATGCAGATTTTGGAAAGAGTTCAACATACCTGTCTTGAGCGGTTGAGTTAGTGAGAGAGATTGTATTTGCCAGCTTAAATGTTTCCCCTTCCGCTTCTATGTTTTTTTGTTCGTACTTTTTAAAATTATTAACCCAAAATTCTTTCGAATAGGAAAACGGATCTTGTATGTCCATATGCCAATGAATAGATGGTTCTTTTTCTTTGAGATTTTTGGCGATAAGGTGTGGCGTAAAAGGTAGACCCACACTTATGATATTTGTAATGTTGTTTTCTTCAATAACTTTAAGCCCTGTCTTAATACCAGCTTTTAAAAATAGTTTAGAGCCATCAGGCCAATAATTTTTACGCCATGTTTTGTCAATAAATTTTTCCGCAAACAAACGACCTACACCCAATTGACCATCATAAGAATTTTGACCCGTTTCGTTTCTGCGAGATTTTAGATTGATCAAATCGGATATAAAATCATATAAGGTATTGTATCCGGCTCTATAAACCTTTATTTTTCCTTGTGTATCTAAATCAGAAATTCCTTTTCTTTTAGTGGTAAGCACATAAACCTGGTGTCCTAGTTCTGCAAAGTGGTTTAAAAGCGGAATCCACCGCAAAGTATTAGGTGTTTGTGCGGGAGCGTATTGACTTATAATTAAAAGTAACTTCAATATTTGTGTTTATTTAAAGCAGTTGATGCGTAAAAACAAATGAAAAGTAGTAATTTTCTTTCTAACTGATTTAAAATAGGCGATTGTCAAAACATAGAAATATACAAGAAAGGATATTGTTTCTCAAAATGGAGCTTAATTCAAAAAAAATTAGAGAAAGATTTAATGCTATTCTTAAGAAAAATGATGCCGGTGTAACTTTTGATCAATGGATGATTTTAAAAGAAATAATTATTCATCAAGGGGCTAACCAAAAGATGATTGCAGAAAATTTGGCGAAAGAAGTCGCAAGTGTCAGCAGAATTTTAAGTAAGTTGACAGCTCAAAACCTGGTGATTAAAAAAAGCAACAGCAATAATATGCGGGAATTCAAACTTTATATTTCTCCCGATGGTTACGAGCTTATGGATCGCCTAGACAATACCATAGAAAAGGAATTTAAAAGAATATTCTCTGGTATTTACGAACAAGAATTAAATCTTATGAAAGGATTATTAGATAGAATTTCTACTGACTTAAAGTAATCTGTTTAGACCTTGTAGACAGAAAGAAATTAATCAAGATCACTAATGTTGTAAAGATAAAACTAAAGACTTTCAATTGAACGCCATCCCAACTTAAGGACAATAAGTTCAATCCAATAAAAATTGAAATACTCAAAACGACAGGTGAATAATATTTATTGAATAGTATACTCAAATCGGATTTGAATAATACAAAATAGGCAATGCTATGCATAATGATATAAAAGAAGGCTAATGCATAAATAAAGAAAACTAAGCCTAACTGTACGGATACTAACATTAAAACCAACATAGGGAGTGTATAGGCAAGTAGCCATTTAAAAAACAAACGCGTTTTACCTTGACTGTAAAGTAAGATGTCTGTAGGGTTAAAAATAACAATGGACACACCCAAGAAGCAAATGGATTGTAGGACGTCAGCCTGTCCATGGTAAGCTTGCGGCAAAACCTTAAGTAGCCAGTCAGAAAAAATATAAGCCAGCAATAAAACAGGAATAAAAAGGAAATTGGATAAGCTAATAAAAGCTTCGTAAATTTTTCTATACTGTAATATATTGTTTTTATGATTGCTCAGTAGTGGAAAAATTACAGATTCAATTGCAGCGTAGAGAACAAGGACAGGCCTAAGTAGGATGCGTTTTAAAACATCATAGACACCTAAAGTGGATACACCTAAAAAACAACCGATCAGAAAAACATCCAAATAGGACAGTATTGATGAAAGCCCCTTTTCTCCTAGAATATATTTACCAAAATTAAAATGTTGAATGAGAGTAATCCTGTCTCTTTCGATTTTAAATTGACAATACAACAGTTTTGCTGAAATCAGACCGATAGTTACCGTTAGATACTTTGTAATGATTAAGATAACGAGGGACCAAATTCCCCATTCCATGACAATGGCAAAAAGAGTGACCATAAAAGCAATCGTATTACTGACAAGCTCTAATATGGAAAGCTTTTCGAAACGCATTTCTTTTTTCAAACCTGCCAAATGCACATTATTGAAAGCGGCCAAACATATGATGGGGGACATACAAGATACGAAGAGCCAAATTTTTTGGTTTTCATATAAGTAAGCAAATATAATAGCGATGAAAGAGCAAAGTACAGTGGCACTGATTGCTGTGACCATATTTAAAGTGAGGACGGATCTGTAATCTTTGGGTTGTGGGTTTTCTTTATGTATGAGGCTGCTACTGAAACTAAATTCTATGAGAGAAACAGGAATGATGACAATCGAAGATGCCAAAGCATAAAGTCCTAAGTCATAAGAATTGACATAGCGGGTAATGATAAGGTAGATGATAAATTGAGATAAGATCAAAGTGAACGCAGATAAACTGGTCCACTTTGACTTATTCAATATTATTTTTAGATAATCCAATTATTCGTCTGATTGAGACGAAATTAGTAAAGGAAATCTGAAGTTTTTTCTGATTACAATTCCTTTCTTAATCTCGCGACAGGAATGTTAAGTTGTTCTCTGTATTTTGCTACTGTTCTTCTAGCAATATTATAACCTCTTTTTTGAAGAAATTCTTTAAGTTTTTCATCAGAAGCCGGCTTCTTTTTGTCTTCTTCATTAATGATGTCTCTTAAGATATTTTTCACTTCAAGTGTGGATACCTCTTTACCGTCTTGTGTCGTAATAGACTCTGAAAAGAAATCCTTGAGTCTTTTAGTTCCGAATTCAGTTTGTACAAATTTACTATTAGCTACTCTTGAAATAGTTGAGATATCAAGACCTGTAATTTCAGAGATGTCTTTAAGAATCATCGGTTTTAAAGTACGCTCATCACCACTTGTAAAGAAACTGTATTGAAACTGCATAATCGAATACATTGTATTGTGCAGTGTTTCTTGTCTTTGTTTGATGGCATCAATAAACCATTTAGCCGAATCAATTTTTTGCTTGATAAACATTACCGCTTCCTTTTCTTTCTTCTCCGCTCTTCGTCCTTTAGTATGATCTTTATATGTCTTAAGCATATCAAGGTAGTGGTCATTGATTCTTAAGTCTGGCGCATTCTTACTGTTAAGAATTAATTCTAATTCATTGTCCCTATTGTTGATAATAAAGTCTGGCACTACATATTGACTCCCACTAGATCTGTGTCCACCAAAGCCACTTGCCGGCTTTGGATTTAATTTTAATATTTCTTCAATAGCATCCTTGAGTTCTGATTCAGAAAGGAATAGGTTTTTCTGAAGTTTCTGGTAATGCTTTTTAGTAAATTGATCAAAGTGGTTTTCTAGTATCTTAATAGCAATGCTCTTCGGTTTTCTATTATTATTAGGTTCTTTGTCAATTTTATCTTTAAGCTGAAGTACTAAACTTTCTTGCAAGTTTCTAGCACCTACACCAGGAGGATCAAAGGTTTGTATTTTAGTCAAAACATCATTGATCTCTTCTTCGGTCGCTTCTATATTTTGTGTAAAAACGAGATCATCAATTATGGCAATAGGCTCTCTTCTTAAATAACCATCTGCATCTATGCTCCCAATAATTTGTTCGGCAATGGCCACTTCTTTTTCAGAATGTGTATCTAACATGCCAATCTGCCTTTCGAGATAATCGTGAAAAGAATTTTCAACTGCAATGGGAATAGATTTTTCCTCAATGTCTTGAATAGATTCACTTTTAATTTTGTAGCTAGAAGGATCATCTTCTATATACTCAGTCAAATAGTCGTCTAGCTCAAAGTCTTCTGCTTTTGGCTCTTCAAATTCTTCTTCTGTTTCTTCACTGCTTTCGAGGTCGTACACCTCTGCATTTTCCTCACCTTCGTCTAGGGCGGGATTGGATTCTAACTCCTCTTTAATTCTTTGATCAAGAGTGGCAGTGGGAATCTGAAGCAATTTCATCAGCTGTATTTGCTGAGGAGAAAGCTTCTGCATCATTTTGTGACTTAAATTTTGTCTAAGCATCTTATCTTGCTACTTTAATGTGAAACAATTTAAATCATCCTCTCGTTCGCTGGTTTGGCTCTTTGTGTATGGAGAAACAATATTAATGCCATATTGTACAAATTACGAATATTTAACACTTTAATTTACAGATTAAAACATATTAGTAAATAATTTAATACATGTTAAACGATAAACTGCATAAACTAAGAGCCCAAATGAAAAAAGAAGGGATTGATGCGTATATATTACCTTCAGCAGATCCACATCAAAGTGAGTATTTACCAGAATGTTGGCAAATAAGACAGTGGATATCAGGGTTTACGGGATCTGCTGGTACAGCACTAGTGACAATGGAGCATGCAGGGCTTTGGACAGATTCTCGATATTTTATACAAGCAGAACAACAATTGTCATCTAGTTCGTTTCAATTGCACAAACATTTGAATAGGGCTAATCCAAGTTATGCCGACTGGATTGTTGAACATATGCCGGCGCATTCTGTAGTTGCTATTGATGGTATCTTATTTACAGTGAGCCAAGTCAATGCGCTTGAGAAGAAATTTGATAGTAAGAATATCGAGTTGCGACTTACAGATGATTACATATCTAAAGTTTGGGACGATAGACCGTCATTACCTACTAAGCCAATCTTTGAACATCATATAAGTTTTGCAGGACAGAGCAGAGCAGAAAAAATCTCAGCTATTAGAGAGCGCATGTTAAAATCGGAGGCGCAACATCATTTGATTACCAAACTTGATGATATCGCCTGGACATTTAATTTAAGGGGTAATGATGTGGCATGTAATCCAGTTTTTATTGCTTATGCAATTATTTCAAAAGATAACAGTTTTCTTTTTGTAGACGAAAGCAAACTGTCTGAGTCTTTAAAGAACAAACTCACCTCAGATAAGATTACAATCAAAGCATACAATGATGTTTTTAGTTTTCTGAAAGCCATTCCTCCAAAAGAAAAAATACTTGCCGCTCGATCCAGTTTATCTATTTCTTGTTTTGATTCTATAGCTGAAGATCAACTCGTACTTGGCGAAAATATTCCAATGCATTTAAAGGCTATTAAGAATGAGACAGAATTGAATCATGTAAAAGAATGCATGATTAATGATGGGGTCGCACTGACCAAAGCCTTTATGTGGCTTGAAACGACACTTAAAAAACGAACAATTAAGGAAGTTGAATTTGCCCAAAAAATTGCTGAATGCCGAGCCTCAATGGGAAACTATCATGGTGAAAGTTTTGATGCCATTGTAGGTTATAAAGGAAATGGTGCTATCGTTCATTATAAACCTGAACCCGAGACTTGTGCTGACATAAAACCCGAAGGTGTTTTGTTATGTGATTCAGGTGGACAATATTTTAATGGGACTACAGACATTACCCGTACTATGAGTTTTGATGTGCCTTCTTCCGAAGTGCAACAGGCTTACACAAGAGTTTTAAAAGGACACATAGCTTTAGCTTCAGCTGTCTTTCCAGAAGGGACAACGGGTGGTCAATTAGATTTACTTGCACGAAAGTCTCTATGGGAGAATGGAATGAATTATTTGCATGGGACAGGTCATGGCGTAGGTTTCTTTCTGAATGTGCATGAACCACCACAAGGTTTTTCTCCTAAATCTTCAACAGTGCATCAAGTAGGCATGCTTACTTCTAATGAACCAGGATATTATGAAGAGGGGCAATTTGGCATTAGAATAGAAAACTTAGTGTTTACTAAAAAAGCGGCCATGTCTGGATTTTTAGATTTTGAAACAGTGACTTTATTTCCTATTGATACTTCTATGATTGAAATGGAATTAATGGATGCTTCTGAAATTGAATGGCTGAACAATTATCACAAAATTGTCCTAGAAAAATTGTCTCCAAAATTAAACGCAGAGCAGCAAGAATGGATGACCACAAAGTGCGAAAGTATCGGCAGATAATGAATTGAGGTGTTGAAGTGAAAAAGCATTGGAAGATAATTAAGAGTAACAACTTAGAGGTTAATATTGTATGCCCCTAAAACCTTATTTCCCTAGCAGTATGCCTTTTAAGGCAAAAATCCCTAAAACCATGCCAGTGGAGGCATAAAAAATTGGTTTTTTTCTGTTTCTTTGCAGCATAAAATAATTAGATTTCATGTCTGAAGGAGGTAACAACAATTGGGGAAAGAAAGGATCTTGTATCGGTCAATTTGCCGTTATGTTCATCCTTTTTATAGCTTTGCTTATCTACGTATATAATCACAGTCAAAACGGGATAGGCTAATTTTTTTCAAAAATTAGAAACAGTCAATAGAAATGTATCAGCATACTTAATGGTGTGGCATATCTCACTATGCATATATAAAGCTTGTTTGAGGTACAGACAAAAAAAGACAGGCAGCAAATTATTCAAAACTCAATCTCTGAAAGGCGCTACCTGTCTCTAAAACAGTAGTTTTTATATTTATTTGAAGCACATGAGTACTTCTCGTTTCTTACAAGATATTTTATGAATCTCAGCTGTACACTCAAAACGAGATGCTATCCTAATAGCAATTCTTTTTCGTTTGCCATTTTTCTCATGTTGATAAGCGCGTATCTCATACGACCAAGAGCTGTATTTATACTTACTCTGGTTAATTGCGAGATTTCTTTAAAACTCATATCAGCATAATGTCTTAAAATCACGACCTCTTTTTGTTCTGGAGGCAATTGATCTACAAGGCTTCTCACTTTTTTGTGTAATTGACTTTTAATAATGGTCGTTTCCATATTATCGTCTGATGTTTCTAACACATCGAAGATGTCAAAAGTTTCAGTCGACGATACTTTTGTACGTCTTTTTGACCGTCTAAAGTGATCAACGCACATATTGTACGATATTCTCATTGCCCATTGAAGGAATTTGCCTTCGTGGTTGTACTTCCCTTTACGCAAAGTATCAATGATTTTAATAAATACATCCTGAAAAATATCTTCGGCAAGGTCAGAATCCTTTACAAACAGGTATATCTGCGTATAAATTTTATTTCTGTGTCTGTTTAGAAGAATTTCGAAGGCCTTCTGGTTACCATCAAGGTAAGCAAGGATTAGCTCCTTGTCATTTAGCTGCTGCACATTCATAACTAACAATTTAATGTTATCAATAATCGGTTTAAATAAAAATTGTTTAGTGTAGATGTACGTAGCTTATAGGCTTTCTGTTTATTGTGAAGAAAAACTTAATCCAAATTAAAACCATTTAGATGAGAAAATCCAGTTTTTCTTTTTTTGTTAACATATGTTTAAGTGATATCGTGTAATAACGCCTTGTTTTAGACTTTATTTCTATTTTTTAAATAAAACTCAAATTATATAAATATTGATTAAGTAGAAAAATTGAGAATTGGTGAAGAACATTCATTAATTAAATCGTACTTTTTCAGGCTATTTTCAAAAGATATGGCCGTTACAACAACGAAAAAGAAAAAACCAACAAAAACCAATGATTCAAAGGATTTCATCCACATCAAAGGAGCCAGATCCAACAATCTGAAAAACATAGAATTAAAAATCCCCAAAAACAAATTAATAGTCGTTACGGGATTAAGTGGTTCTGGAAAATCTTCTTTGATTATGGATACCCTTTACGCTGAAGGCCAACGCCGATATGTTGAAAGCCTCTCCTCGTATGCACGACAATTTCTCAGTCGTATGAAAAAGCCTGAAGTGGACTTTATAAAAGGCCTTTGTCCTGCCATTGCTATCGAGCAAAAAGTAACTACGGGAAATGCCAGATCTACAGTGGGATCCATGACTGAAATTTATGATTACCTCAGATTGTTATACGCCAGAATTGGAAAAACATACAGTCCTGTTTCGGGAAAGCTCGTGCGGAAGCATAATGTTTCAGATGTTGTCGATTACCTAAAAGAATTGGAAGAAGATACAAAGGTTCAATTGTTTTTTCCTCTGCAATTGAAGTATCCTGATCGTACAATCCTGAAGGACCTTGAATTACTTATTCAAAAAGGGTTTACAAGAATTAAGCGAACAAAAGACTTGGAATACCTCGAAGAAATTTTAGAGAAAAAACCCAAATGGACCAATAAGAAAATCAAAACTTTAAAAGAAGGCAGCATTGAAGTTTTGGTTGATAGATTTGTTATTAATGATGACGAAGAAAACTTTAAGCGTATTGCCGATTCAATACAAACAGCTTTTTTTGAAGGAGGTGGTGAGCTGGTTTTGGATGTTTTAGATACAAAGAAGAAAGTTGGGTTTAATAATAGATTTGAAATGGATGGGCTCACTTTTATAGAGCCTTCACATCAGTTATTTAATTATAATAATCCTTTTGGTGCTTGTCCAACTTGCGAAGGATATGGTAGAATAATTGGTATCGATCCTTTTAAAATTATCCCTAATGAAAACCTTTCCGTCTATGACGAAGCAGTGGCATGCTGGAGAGGCGAAAAAACAGGTCGATGGCTTTCTCGCTTTATAAATAATGCAGATCAATATGACTTTCCCATTCATAAACCTTATAAAAACTTAAATCAAAAGTTTAGGGATATGCTTTGGAATGGCAACGAAAGCTTGAGTGGGATCAAAGAGTTTTTCGAATCATTGGAGGCGAAAAGCTATAAGATTCAAAATCGCGTTATGATGGCGCGCTACAGAGGCCGTACAACGTGTACCGAATGTAATGGAGGCAGATTAAGAAAGGAAGCCAGTTATGTGAAAGTGGATGGTAAAAGTATTCAGGAATTAATTGATTTGCCTATTGATGAATTGAAAGTGTTTTTTAAAAAGGTCAAACTTTCAAAACACGATAAAGATATTTCGAAGAGAATATTGATTGAGTTGAATGCGCGTTTGCAAACGATGCTTGATGTCGGATTGGCATATTTAAAATTAGATAGAATTTCTTCTTCATTGAGTGGTGGCGAAACACAAAGAATTAACCTTACACGTACACTGAGTTCTAATTTAACAAACTCACTTTATATTCTGGATGAACCTAGTATTGGATTGCATCCTAAAGATACGGGGAACCTTGTAAAAGTGTTGATGCACTTAAGAGAATTAAAAAACACAGTCATTGTTGTTGAACATGAGGAAGAGGTGATCAGAAACGCTGATCATATTATTGATATTGGGCCGAAAGCTGGAATTTTTGGTGGCGAGTTGGTTTATAACGACAGTTATAAAGATTTTAAAAAGAAAGGTAAAAATAGTTTGACTGCAGAATATCTATTCGGGAAGCGAGAGATTCCTTTACCAGAGTACCGCAGGAAGATTGTCAATAGAATTGAACTTAAGGGTGCAAGACAAAACAACCTTAAAGAAATTGATGTAACAATCCCTTTAAATAACCTTACAGTTGTAACAGGTGTTTCAGGCTCTGGAAAAACAACTTTAGTCAAGCAAATTTTATATCCTGCACTTCAAAAGAAGATGGGTGAGATCGTATCACAAGCGCCAGGTTCTTTTGACAGTCTAGAAGGAGATCTGCGTATGATACAAAAGATTGAAATGATCAATCAAAGTCCAATTGGAAAGTCATCTCGATCAAATCCTGCTACTTATGTGAAAGCATATGATGCTATACGTTCACTGTTTGCAAGTCAGCAAGCTGCAAAAATTAAAGGTTTAGCGCCAAAGCATTTTTCTTTTAATGTGGAAGGTGGACGCTGTGAAAAATGCAAAGGGGAAGGCGAAGAAACAATCGAAATGCAATTTCTTGCGGATGTGAAACTGACCTGTGAAGATTGTCGGGGCAAAAGGTTTAAACAAGAAGTTTTAGAAGTTGAGTATAAAAACAAAAACATTTTTGATGTACTCAATTTAAGCATCACCGAAGCACTTGATTTTTTTAGTGAGAAAAAAGATATTTTGAGAAAGATCCGTCCCTTGGACTCTGTTGGATTAGGCTATGTGAAATTGGGTCAAAGCTCGAACACCTTATCAGGCGGAGAAGCGCAAAGAGTAAAACTGGCATCTTACTTAGGTAAAGACAAAGGCTTGGAACGTATCTTTTTCATTTTTGATGAGCCAACTACAGGTTTGCACTTTCATGATATCAATCGATTATTAGATGCGTTGAATGCCTTGGTTGAAAAAGGGCATACCGTAATGATAGTTGAACATAATATGGAGGTCATAAAATCTGCAGATTACATTATCGACTTAGGCCCAGATGGTGGAAAGGGTGGTGGAGAATTACTGTTTCAAGGTAGACCTGAAGATTTAGTGAAAGTGAAACGTTCACATACAGGAAAATATCTTAAAGCAAAACTGTAAATTAGATATTGACTATCTTGTACTTTCAATATTTAATATTTATGGTTAAAAAAAAAGGCTGTATAATTTTTAGTTTCGTTTTGTTTTTATCTGCATGCAAAACGATCTCTCTCGTGCCAAAGTTGCATGATTTTCCTGACCCTGTAGATACAAGTTCAAAGCCTATAGAATATCAAGAAAAAAAAACCTACACCATTGATGGTGTTTATGCCAGCAACGAATTTGATGGTGCGCGGCTCAATGATTTTACTCAAATAAACGACAGTACTTTTAGAGCGACCATTCGTCCAGAAAATGAGCCTATAAATGAAAGTGCCTATTTCGGCTTACAAATCTGGTCTGATGAAAAAAGGCACATTGACTTAGAGTTATATTATCCTAATCACGAACACCGCTATGTGCCTAAGTTAAGTTATGATGGAATGGAATGGTTTTTTATGGATACGCTATCTTTCGATACATTAAAAGGATCAGCGATTGCAACCTTAGATTTAGAAATAGATCAAAGGAGACTCTATGTAACGGGGTCTGAATTGCAAACTTCAAAATATAATTTAGAGTGGTCCAAAGGATTAGCAGAAAATTATAGCGGAGTAGATTACGCTGTGATTGGCAAATCAAAGTTAGGCCGCGATATGCTCTATATTGATATATATCAAGGTGAAAAAGAAAATAAGGAAGCGATTGCGATATTAAGTCGCCAACATCCACCTGAGGTTTCGGGTTACATGGCGATGCAATCATTTGTTGAAACCATTTTGGAAGATTCTCCACTAAGTAACTTATTCAGATCAAAGTTTCGTGTTTTAGTTTACCCGATGGTTAACCCTGATGGTGTAGACTTGGGGCATTGGAGACACAGTGCCGGTGGCATAGATATGAACAGAGATTGGGGACATTATGTCCAAGAAGAACCCAAAGTAGTTGTTTATCATATGACCAAAACTTTGCGTGAAAATAAGAATGAGTTATTAATAGGTTTTGATTTTCACTCTACGCAAGAAGATGTCATGTACACACTTTCTAAAGACTTAAAGTCGAATGTTGCAGGCTTCAAAGATGTTTGGATACAATCCCTTGATGAAGCCAACTATAATCCCAATGATGAACCTTATCCGCTTAATCAACCCATAAGCAAAGGATGGTTTTTATTGGAGCATCAAGCGGAAGGCATTACGTATGAAGTGGGGGATGAAACACCGAGGGAATATGTCAGGGCTAAAGCAGTAACGGCGGCGAAGGAGATGATGAAATTGTTGGTGATGCGATAGTAGGGGAGGACTTAGAGTTATAAGTGTGTAGGGGGAATTATGAGTTAAGAATTATAAGATATAAATGAGGAGTTATGAGTTTTTGAGATATAAGATATAAGTGAGATTGGGGGAATTATGAGTTAAGAATTATAAGATATAAATGAGGGGTTATGAGTTTTTTAGATATAAGATATAAGTGAGATTGGGGGAATTATGAGTTATGAATTATAAGATATAAATGAGGGGTTATGAGTTTTTGAGATATAAGATATAAGTGAGATAGGGGGAATTATGAGTTATGAATTATAAGATATAAATGAGGGGTTATGAGTTTTTGAGTGTCATTAATATAATGAGTGAATCACGATATCAATCGTGGCGAAGACAATGTGAATGAGATGAGGCACTAATAAGGCCAAAATAAATTTCGAAGCAATTGGCGTAAATCAAAAAACGAGATTTAGAAAAAAAATTCTTAAAAATATTTAAAAATGAAAAAAACCTACTCTGGTTTCCCGCCTTATAAAAGTGGTCCTTACGCATCAATGTATTTGGGGCGGCCATGGACGATACGTCAATACGCTGGATTTAGCACAGCGGAAGAAAGTAATGCATTTTATAGAAGAAATTTAGCTGCTGGACAAAAGGGCTTATCGGTTGCTTTTGATTTGCCAACACACAGAGGTTATGATTCTGATAATCCGAGAGTGCCGGGTGATGTAGGGATGGCAGGTGTGGCAATTGATTCTGTAGAAGATATGAAATTATTGTTTGATGGTATTCCCTTGGATAAAATGTCAGTGTCGATGACAATGAATGGTGCAGTAATACCGATCATGGCATTTTATATAGTGGCGGCAGAAGAGCAGGGTGTAGATAAAGTGGCATTGAAAGGGACAATCCAGAATGATATTCTCAAAGAGTTTATGGTTCGCAATACATACATTTATCCGCCAACGCCGAGTGTACAAATCATCTCAGATATTTTTGAATTTACGGCGAAGCACATGCCAAAATTTAATTCGATTAGCATCAGTGGTTACCATATGCATGAGGCAGGTGCGCCGGCAGATTTAGAATTAGCATATACCATAGCAGATGGATTAGAATACATAAGAGCAGGTTTGAAAGCAGGTTTAAAAGTTGATGACTTTGCACCGCGGTTTTCATTTTTTTGGGGTATCGGAATGCAATTTTATAATGAAGTGGCAAAGATGCGTGCGGGCAGAAAATTATGGGCAGAAATCGTCAATACATTTAATCCTAGTAATCCCAAATCAATGGCATTAAGAACACATTGCCAAACATCAGGCTATAGTTTGACAGCACAAGATCCTTTTAACAATATTACGCGCACAACAGTGGAAGCGATGGCTGCAACAATTGGCGGGACGCAATCTTTACACACAAACTCCTTGGATGAGGCAATTGCATTGCCAACAGATTTTTCTGCTAAAATCGCTAGAGATACGCAGAAGTATTTACAAGCAGCATCGGGCATTACTGATGTGATTGATTTGTTTGAAGGCAGCACTTTCGTGGAAGCTTTAACGGATGAAATTTATGAAAAAGCTAAAAAGCATATCGCAGAAATAGAATCTTATGGCGGTATGACAAAAGCTTTGGAACAAGGTATTCCTAAAATGCGTATTGAACAAGCTGCCGCTGAAAAGCAAGCGCGGATTGATTCTGGTTCTGAGAAAGTTGTGGGTGTCAATATCTTCCAAACGGATAATGAAAAAGAGATAGACATCTTGGAAGTTGATAATGCAAAAGTGAGACAGCAACAAATTGACCGTATCAATAAAACTAAGGCCGCAAGAAACGATAGTGCAGCACAAGAAGCCTTGGTAAAATTAACGGAATGTGCAAAAAGTAAAGATGGTAATTTATTGGAGCTTGCGGTAGATGCGGCTAGAGAAAGAGCAACACTTGGCGAAATTTCCTTAGCTTTAGAAAGTGTTTACGGTCGGTACAAGGCCAATAATAAATTGATATCAGGCGTTTACTCCAGAGAAATAAAAATGGACGAATATTTTAAAAAGGCAAGAGATAAATCTGATGCGTTTGCAGAAAAATTTGGCAGGCGCCCGCGAATCCTTGTGGCCAAACTAGGACAAGACGGGCATGACAGAGGCGCTAAAGTTATTGCAACAAGTTTTGCTGACCTCGGGTTTGATGTGGACGTAGGACCCTTGTTTCAAACGCCAGAAGAAGCTGTAAAAGATGCAGTCCAAAATGATGTCCACATTATAGGAATCTCATCTTTAGCAGCTGGACATAAAACATTAGTGCCGCATACCATAGCTTCTTTAAAATCAGAAGGCAGAGAAGATATTATGGTTGTGGTAGGAGGTGTCATTCCACCGCAAGATTATGAATTTTTATTTGAGCAAGGTGTGGCTGCTGTATTTGGACCAGGGACTATTATTTCTAAAGCAGCCATTGATATTCTTGATTTGATGATGGTTTAGGTCAAAAAAAATAAGCTACAATTATTTGAATAAGATGCAGACTATTATTGAATACGTTGAAGCGTAGGATAGATTTTTGATACATTAATTGACGCGTTATTATTAACCTGTCTTTAGATTTTCCATTAACAATAACTCAAGGAACTTGCCTTTTTCAATAATGGCTTTGTGATTCGACACTTCTCCTTCTTTTATAATAAAAGCATCTCCTAATATATAATTTACTTTATGCCCATTAAAATTAATTGTCATTTCACCTTTGAATACATAACCGATATGCCCTTTCTTGTAGCCGCATCTGATGATGCGGTTCTTTTATCAGCAAGAGTAATTTAATTATTAACCCGCGCACTAAAATAAACAGCGGAATACAAAATCCGAGAAATCCCCAAATCCGTATAATCCGTGATTCGACATAAGGTCAAGTAAATCCCATAATCAACTAATTTTCAATTGGAAGGAGATACAATTTTTTATTTATGGAACCATGAATCCGATAAAGGCGATGCCGCGAAACAGATTTCTCCACTGCGGTCGAAATTATTTTAAAACAATATTCACCGATCTTTCGCTTTGCTCAAGATGACAACCACGCACAAAATCCGAGTAATCTTAAAA
>ENA-ORXM01002503-ORXM01002503.1-marine-metagenome-genome-assembly--contig:-NODE-2503-length-21139-cov-4.198224_pt1 | contig 21139 bp, 18 predicted proteins | sample MGYA00237867_ERZ511480 | MGnify/ENA primary metagenome ERZ511480 (study PRJEB26309, sample SAMN06266103) | marine metagenome | isolation source: Algal blade | place: United Kingdom:Sidmouth, United...
CAAAATGCCAACGGACTTCCAGCACAGCCATGATCAAGAGCCTCATGTAGCGAGGACGCGAGAGATCATTCAGAAGTATCCTCAGATCAAAGAGCTCATGGGAAGGAATGTCAATACGATATATTATATCGTAGGTATCGTCTTATTGCAGATGGTCGTCGCTTACTTCGTCAGTGATCAGGCATGGTGGGTGATCCTCATTGCTGCATATGCCATCGGCGCATTCGCAAATGCCAGCGCGGTCGGTGCCACGTCGCTCGGTCAGGACGCGGATGCGATTGCAGCCGGTGCGATTGCCATCGGATCGTTCGCCGATGCAGGCAATGGTACGACCGATACAGATGCCATCGCCATCGGTCGCTTGTCCGATTCGACAGGGGTTTCGTCCATCGCCCTCGGTGGCGACGGCGTGGATGGCGACACGCTTGGCGCGCAGGCGACGGGGAACCAGTCCATGGCGGTCGGCGCGGATGCCCGCGCCACAAATACCGGCGCGAACGCCTTCGGCTCCGAGGCACAGGCAATAGGCTTCCGCTCCTCGGCCATCGGGAACGGCGCGGATGCGTTCGGCAGCAACTCGACCGCGCTCGGCCCGAATTCCAGGGCGCAGTCGAGCCAAAGCATCTCCATCGGCAACCAGTCCGACGCGACGCAGGCCGGGGCCATCGCCATCGGCGGCGACGGCGGCGATGGCAATTCTCTGGGGGCGCAGGCCACGGGTGTCGGCTCCGTGGCGCTTGGCACGGATGCCATAGCGGGCGGTCCCGTAGCGAATTCGGCGGACACGACCGCGCTCGGTGCCCGTGCGCTTGCAACCGCGACCGGCGCGAGCGCTATCGGCTCGGGTTCGATCGCGGTCGGCGGTCAGGGTACGGCCATCGGGCGGTTCTCGCAGGCGCAGGGCAACAACTCGGTTGCCATCGGTGCAGCGGCCACTGCCATCCAGAACAGTACCGTGGCTATCGGTGTCAGTGCCCAGGCAGGCGGTTCCCTCTCCAATGCCATCGGTGCCAGCGCGATCGCCTCGGGTACGCAGGCCTCGGCCACCGGGCGCGATGCGCAGGCCACGGGCAGTTTCTCCACCGCGACCGGGGCCAGTTCCCGCGCGACGGCCAGCACTGCCAGTGCCTATGGCCAGAACGCTCGCGCTACGGCGAATGGTGCAACCGCGCTCGGCAACAGCGCCAATGCCGCCCATACCAACTCGACCGCCGTCGGCATCAGCTCGGCGACGACCCGGACCAACCAGATGGTTCTGGGCAATACGAGTACGACCATCACGGCACCGGGCCTCGCGTCGACGGCCAGCACGGCAGCGCAGAACGCCGTTTCGGACACGGTGTTCTTCGTGACGACGGATCAGGCGGGCAACCTCGCGACGCAGATCATGCAGCCGCCGCCCTTCTCGGCCCCTGCGGCCACGCTTCCGAAATACCTCGAAACCGCCGTCGCCTCCGGTACCAACTCAGCGGCAGTGGGCACGGATTCGCTGGCTAGCGGGACCAACAGCACCGCCATCGGCGCGAACAGTCTGGCGGCTCAGTCCAACACCACGGCCATCGGTCAGGGCGTCACGACGACCGCCGCCAATCAGGTCGCCATCGGCAATACCTCGAACACCTACACCTTCGCCGGTGTCGGCTCTGCCGCAAGCCGCGCCGCCCAGTCCGGTCCCGTCCAGCATCTCACCACCGACAGCGCGGGTAACATCGCCGGTGACGGCGGGGCGCTGAACAGCCGGTTGAGCGGCTTTTCGAACGATATCGACGACAACCGCGAAGGTGTCGCGGTGGCGTTGGCCGTCTCGACCCCGGACTTCGTGTCGGGCGAAACCTTCGGCCTGAAGATGAATGTCGGTACCTTCGAGGGCGAAACGGCCATGGCGTTTTCCGCCGCCGGTGTCATCGCCTCCAATCTCTTCGGCAACATGGGCCGTCTGACGGTCGATGCCGGGGTCGGCGTCGGGCTGGACGAAGGCACCGTCGGCGTCCGCGCCGGGATGCAGTTGACCTGGTAAGACCACGGCCTGCGCCCGGTTATCGGGCGCGGGCCTTCCCCTGCGACGGACGCACCTGCGCAGCGTTCATCGAACAGCGCGAGGCGTCGAGCCGCATCCGGTCAACGGGTGCGGTTTCGTGCGTCCGGTGGCGATGTCCGTCCGGTCCTCGCCGCCGAAAGCACCGGGACGATCCGCGATCTGCGATCCGCGATCACCGCCGCCGCCGATCGCCTTCGGGCATGGTGCCCCTGGCCCCCGTGACGTCGACATGCCTCATCCCCTGAAATCGGCCAGTCTTTCCTGAATGACCGAGGATCGCAGGACGGTGGCGAGGGAGTTGGAAACCTGCCTGCGCGCGGTGACGCGGACGCGGTGCGTGTTGTCCGTCATGTCGTGCAGGTTGTCGGTCAGGGACAGCAGGTGCGTATCGAGCGGGCTTGCGGAGGCGCGCGTGGTCATCTTGAACTGGGAACCCAGATGATAGAGGACGTTCCCATCCGCGCCGCGAATATGGTACAGGAAGACGAGGTTCTCGAATTCTTCGTCGGTCCGCGTGACGTTCGTGAAGAGGACCTGGGTATCGACGCCCGCGTCGATGGCATCGCGTATTTCGCCCCGCGCGTGCTGATCGCGCCTCGATCCCTGCAGGAAGCGGCAGTTCCGACCGATGACTTCCGATTTCTCGTAACCCGTCAACATGCAGAACGGCTGATTGACCAGAACGAGCGGCGAATCCGGAAGATTGGGGTTCGCGAGGGAAAGCGGCACCGTCGAGCGCGAAAAAACCCTCAAGATGTTTGACGAAAGATCCATTTCACCTAACTTCCACACCTGACCACATATTATCGGTGGGCATACCTTTCGGGAACCGATTTCGCAATGCAGACCACAGAGCGCTCGGACGAGACGACCGGAACATCGGGTTCCGAGGGTTTCCCGATCGTCGGTGTCGGTGCCTCCGCCGGCGGGCTGGAGGCTTTTCAGGAACTGCTCTCGACCATGCGGCCCACGCATGAATTCGCGCTGCTGCTGGTGCAGCATCTCGATCCCGACCGTGACAGTTTGCTGAAGGAACTGCTGGGCAAACGTGCGCAGGTGCCGGTCGATACCATCACGGACGGCATGGTCGTGGAGAAGGGACGGGTATACCTGATCCCGCCCGCATCCGGCCTGTCGCTCGAAGGCTATACGCTGCGCCTGACGGATTTCGATCAACCGCGCGGCGTGCGCAGGCCCATCGACCGCTTCTTCGAGAGCCTCGCCGAACAGCATGGATCGAACTGCGTCGGTGTCGTGCTCAGCGGCACGGGCAGCGACGGGGCCGCCGGTCTGCGCGCGATCAAGCAGGCGGGCGGGCTGGTTCTGGTCCAGGATCCCAAACAGGCGAAATACGACAGTATGCCCACCAGCGCCATCGAGGTCGGTGGTTGCGATCTGGTGCTGCCCTCGGCGGATATCGTCGGCGTCGTGGACGAGTATTTCAGTCATCACACGACCCTCGAATCGGAGATGGGCCGGGACGAGGAGTTCATCGCGCGGGTCGCGAAGCATCTGTTCTACCGCACGGGACACGACTTCTCGCATTACAAGATCGCCACGTTCGAGCGACGGGTGGCCCGGCGGATGTCGGTCCTGTCCCTGACGCGCCCGACGGAATACCTGCAACGGCTGATATCCGACGAAGAGGAAGCCACGCGCCTCTTCAAGGACATGCTCATCAACGTGACCGAGTTCTTCCGCGACCGGTCCGCCTTCGAAACGCTGGCATCGGAGGCGATCCAGTCGATCCTGCGCGACAAGGGCCGCGACGAAGAGGTGCGGATCTGGGTGCCGGGCTGCTCGACGGGGCAGGAAGCCTATACCATCGGAATGCTGTGCCTCAACGAACTGGCCCGGACCGACGGCAAGCCCAATATCAATATCTTCGCCAGCGATATCGACGAGGATGCCCTTCAAGTCGCCCGCGACGGCATCTATCCCGTCACCATCGCCGACGAGATGCCCCCCGACGCATTGGAGCGCCACTTCAAGGCGACCAACGACGGATACGAGGTCGGAAAGGACCTGCGCGATATCGTGCGGTTTTCCCGGCACAGTTTCATCAAGGATCCGCCCTTCTCCAAGCTGGACCTGATCTCCTGTCGCAACGTGTTGATCTATTTCGATAAATGGCTTCAGGGCGAGATCATGCCCGTCTTCCATTATGCCCTGAAACCGGGGGGATACCTGTTTCTGGGGCCGAGCGAGAATCTCGGCGGCTTCGAGTCCCATTTCGACGAGGTCCATGCGTCCCACAAGCTGTTCAAGCGAATGGAAGGCCCTTCGAAACCGCTGCACATGCCGCTGCCGGGAGGACGGAGTCAGGCGAAGAGTTCGTCGGCACGCGAGGGCGATGCGCTCCGGAAACCGGCGGAGGAGAAGGCGGATCATTTCTGGAACGCCATCCGCGACCACCACACTCCGGCCTTTGCCGCCATCGACCGGAACCGCTCGGTTTCCTATACCTCCGGCAAGATCGGGCGGTTCATCGAATGGCAACCCGGCGTGCCGAAATACGATCTGATCGAGCTGGCCAAGGAACCCCTCGGCGGGCCGCTGCGTCAATTGCTGCTCGGGCATGGCGGAGCCGTGGGGAGCGTCAGCTATGTCGACTGGAACGGCGAGATCGACGGGGAGGCGATGCGGCTGCAACTGACGGTGCGCTCCATCGACGAGCGGGTGCGTCTGGTGATCTTCGAGGACCGGTTCGAACATCAGCGGGCGGACGATAACTCGGTGGTCGAGGGGGCGACCGTCGTCATCGACGATACCTATGTCCGGTCGCTGGAAGACGACCTCGAATCCGCCCAGCAGACGATCCGCACGACGGTCGAGGAACTGGAGACATCGAACGAGGAGCTGAAGAGCTCCAACGAAGAGATGATGTCGATGAACGAGGAACTGCAATCGGCGAACGAGGAACTGACGACCATCAACGACGAGTTGCAGAGCAAGCTGCGCGAACTCGATCTGGCCTATGCCGATCTCGACAACTTCATGACGACCGCCGGCGTGGCCACGATCTTCCTGGATACGGACCTCAAGGTCCGCAGTTTCACGCCGGAAATGAAGCGATACCTGCGCGTGGTGGAACAGGACAAGGGGCGCATCATCAGCCATATCGCGGGCGATCTCGACATGGAAAGGCTGGCCGCTCTGAGCCAGACCGTGCTGGATACGGGCGAAGGCGCGAACGACGAACAATCGACGCGCGACGGCAATGCCGAGGTGCAAGTCGCGATCCTGCCCTATCAACTGGAGGACAAGACCGTCGCGGGCGTGGTCATGACCTGCGTCCCCGTTACCGAATTGCGGCGATATGCCCGCGATCTGGAGGTTCTGCAGGTCGAATCCAAGCGTCACCTCGACGAGATCGAACAACTGTACAAGGTCTCGCCGCAGGCCATGGGCCTGATGGGGGCGGACATGACCTATCTGCGCGTCAATTCCGGCCTTGCCGAGATCAACGGCATCTCCATGGAAGACCATGTGGGAAAGACGATCTACGATCTCGTCCCGGACCTGACGGATCAGGTCGTGGAACCCGTGCGCGAGGTGTTCAGGACCGGCAAGCCCATCCTCGCGCACCAGGTTACGGGCGAGACCGCCGCCGATCCCGGTGTCGAACGCAACTGGGAGGTCGACTGGTATCCGATCCACGATGGTAAGCAAGTCAGCGCCGTCGGGGTCAGCGTTCGAGACGTGACGAAATACAAGGAGATGGAGAAAGAATTGCGCCGTGTGATGCAGGAGTTGCAGCATCGCGTGAAGAATATGCTCTCCAACGTCGTCGCTCTCATCAATCGTGCGCATCAGGAAGAAGGCGAGCCGAAAGAGATCCTCACCACCCTGGTCGACCGGATCCATGCCCTCGGGAAAACGCATAACCTCCTGACTCTGAAGAACTTCAGCAGCGTGAGCTTTGCGCAGATGCTCCAGACCGAACTGGTGGACGTCTATGGTCCGGACCGGATAAACCTTCGCGGGCCGGACCTGAGCATCGGTGCGAAATCGGCAGTCGCTCTGGGCATGGCGTTCCATGAACTGGCGACGAATGCGGCCAAATACGGGGCCTTGTCATCTCCCGGAGGCACCCTGTCGATCAACTGGTCGCGGATCGACGAAGGCGATGGCGAGATGCTCTACGTGAAATGGCAGGAACTGGGCGGGCCACCGGCACCGGAACCCTCGCGCAAGGGATTCGGCAGCAGGCTCATAAACTCGACGGTTGCTCAGAGCCTGCAGGGCACTGTGAACAATACGTACGATCCGGCAGGATTCAGCGCGATCCTCACGATTCCGATGGCGATCCTCGATCAGCATGGGGACTTCAATGTCGAAATCTGACTATGCCGATATCGAGGCGCTGTACCTCGAAGATGAGATCCTCGTCGGGATGTATGGCGAGGATATCCTGCTGAACATGGGGTTCCGCCAGGTCCATGTCGCCCATTCGCTCGGTGTGGCCGAGCGAATCCTCGAAAAGGGCGAGATCGGGTTCGCCTTGCTGGACGTCAATCTCGGTGATGGCCGGACGAGCCTGGAATTCGCGAAGAGATTGCAGAGCGAAGGGGTCAGGATCGCGTTCGCGACGGGATACAACGATCCGGAATTGTTCCTGAACAGGTTCGGCGCTCCGACGGTCGAAAAGCCCTTCTCGGAGCAATCGGTGTCCCGTGCGGTCAGCATGGCCCTCTCGACGACGCCGGAATAGGACGACGGAAGCAAAGCCACCCTCGGATGCCTGTCCATCGTAACGCGGTTCGGTCGCTCGCATCCCGTCGGGATTCGACGATCGCTCAGCGGTCGATACGGAGATCGTGGACGGTCACGCCATCGCCGCAGACATCGCGGGCGATATCGACGACGTGGCGGTGGTGGGTGAGGTAGATCGCCTGTCCGGTCCTGCCGATACGGGCCATCAGTCCGCAGGCCGCCGACGTGCGGTCTTCGTCGAAGGTCTCGAAGATATCGTCGCAGAAGAAGGGCAGGACGGCCCCTTTCGCGGCCATCTGTTCGTAGGCGGCGGCGCGCAAGGCGAGGAAGAGCTGGAACCGCGTGCCCTTCGACATGGCCTCCGCCGGTTTGGACGCGCCGGTCGCATCGATGGCCAGCAGCGTTTCGGATTGTCCGTCCGGCTGGGTCGTGAGGCGGGTATAGGCTCCGTTGGTCAGGTCGGCGAAGGCGGTTTCGGTGGCCTGCAACATGGCGCTGCGATGGGCATCGCGGTAGCGCCGGATCGCCTCTTCGGCCAGATCGTTGCCGAGACGCAGTTCGAGATGGTCGAGTGCGGCCTCCTGCAGTTCCAGTTCCAGCGTGCGGCGGCGCTCCATGAGGCGGGCGACATCGGCATCGCCCGTGACGGCCTTCATCTCGATTTCGGCGGTGTTGTGGGCCGCGACGGCCGAGCGGTAGCGTTCTTCGGCCAGCGCGAGATCGGTTTCCAACGCGGCCAGATCGGCGGCGATGCCATCGGCGCTCTGGTCCTGCACCATCGCGCGGGCCGCCGTCATATCGGCGACGCCGAGGCGGGTGCGGATGGTGCGTTCATCCTCCTCCGATGCCTTGCGCGCGTCGATGACCGTGCAGGCGGTGCGGACGCTTTCGCGCAGGGTGTCGAGACTGTCCGTGGGAATCGATGGATCGAAGTCGGCTCCGATCCGGGCGCGCTCCCCGTCGATCTCGGCGAGGCCGCGCTCCGCTGCCTCCAGGTTTTGTGATGCGCGGTCGAGTGCTTCGCTCGCCTGAAGCCACTGGTCGTCGGCAACCTTGGCGATCTCGGCGGAATCGGCCAGTGTGGCGTAGGTTTCGAGCGGATCGTCTTCGGCTCCGATGCCGTATTCCGTTGCAAGGGCGGTGATGGCATCGCGGAATCGGGTCTGTTCGGCCTGCATCTTCGCGATCCGGTCGGTCAGGTCGCGGTGCTTGTCATGGGCCTCGCGCAGGTCGCGCAGGGGAGCGAGCGAGGCGAAGAGCGTATCGGCTGCGAGAGTGCCGCTGCCGCACGCAGCGACGAGGGCGATCCATTCCGTTTCGGTCTCGTCCCGAACGCCTGTGGCTTTCTCCAGCGTACCGGTCAGGCGGGTGCAGGCTTTCGCGAGGGTGTCGCGTTCGGCCCGTGCCGCCTCGACGGCGGTGACATGGCTGCGGTCGGCTTCGGCCTTTGCGTGGGCGGCGGTCAGAAGGTCGGGCAGGGCATCGGTCGCGGGCCTGTCAGGCAGCAGGCGGGCGAGGTCGGCGCGCATGGCCTCGGCCTTGGCGAGGTCCGGCGCGGCTTTGCGGGTCGCTTCCGTCAGCTTGCGCGCCTCGCCATGGGCCGTTTCCAGCCGGTCCAGCCATGCCACGATTCCCCCTTGGGTGGGGGTCAGGGGCAGGCCGAGATCGGCGGTGAAGGCATCGAGCGGGGCGCGCGCTTCGGCCAGAGCCGCCGCCTGTCGGGATACTGCCGTCTCCGCCTGTGCCAGCCGGATGGCGCAATCGGCGCGATCGGCTTCCAGGGTGCGATAGGCTCCCAGATCCCGCGCCCCGTCCAGCCGTCGCGCCGCCATCGTATCGACGGCGCGCATGGCGGTCTCGAAAGGGGTAGCGGTGGCTTCCGATAATGCTTCGCGATGGGTGGTCCAGAGCGCATCGCGTTCGTCCAGTGCCGCCTGCACCGTTTCGTCGGCCACGATTCCCGTTCCTTTCGTGAGGGCGGTCATGCGCGCCTCGATCCCGGCTTGTTCGGCGATCAGCGCATCCCGCTTCTCGATCTCGGCATCGTGGGACCGGAGGAGGGCGGCCAGCGCCTCCACCAGTTCCCGTGCCTCGGAGGCGGTCAGGGTGGCGACGGGCGGCGTGTCGAAATCGTGGCCCTTGATGCAGATGGCCGCGAGGGCATCGTCGGCGCGCGTCTGCGCATCGGCAATGCCCTGAACGGCGACCGCATGGCCCGCCGCATCGAAGCGGTCGAGCAGGGTGGCGACATCGGCACTTTCGGGAGAGCGGGCGGTCAGAATGTCGAGCGCCTCCTGCGCCTCGGCGATCTGCTCGTCATATCCCTCTCTTTCCTCCTGCAGACGCAGGACATCGCGACGCGCCTGCCCCAGCCGGTCGCGGCACTCGTCGAGCGCGACGAGTTGGGCGGGCGACAGGGCAAGGCCGGACGGATCGACCGAAGGAGCGATCCCCAGATCGTCGGCATGGTGGCGCATCTGTCCTACGATTTCATCGAGCGTCATGCGCCGGTGCGGCAGATGCTTTGCCGCCGCCCGGTATTCGCCTTGCAAATCGTCGAGTTCCGCCAGAGCCTCCGCGAGGCGCAGGTGATCGGGGTTGCGCTTGGTCGCATCGAGCGTGGCGCGCAGGGTGTCGATCTCGCCGGTCAGGCGGGTGCGATCCCTCTCATGCGCACTTTTCGCGGCCACCATCGGCACGAGCGCCTCGGGGTCGATATCGAGATGCCGGGGATAGGCGTCATGCTCGGCGAGATAACTGCGCTGGCCGTCCACCCGGTCGAGCAGGGGCAGGGCTTCCATCATGCCCGACAGCCGCGTCGACCGCTTCAGCAGATCGCGCCGCGCTTCGTCCGCCAGGCGCTCCTCCCCGATGGCGTCGGTCAGGGCCGCGCGCAATCCGCCATAGGCGGTGACGGTGACGTCGATCTCCCTGATCCGGGCGTTGATCGCGTCGAGTTCCTTGTTCAGCGTGGCGAAGCGTGTCTTGCCGCTACCCTTCAGGTACAGCGCCCGTGCATCGTCGTTCACCTGGCCCAGCACTGCCGAGAGGTCGCTGATCCCGGCGCTGGCGGCGAAGAGCAGCCGCCCGATATCGCCCTTGCTGTCGATGATCTCCTTGCCGCCCTGTTCGATGGTATCGTCGTCGAGACAGAGCAGCTTGCGGTAATGGTCCTGCGACAGGCCCGCGAGGGCGCGGTCGAGGGCGGCCTGCGGGACGGGGGAGCCGGTGCCATCGACCAGCTTGTTGGCATAGCGGGTATAGGCGGCCTCCGTGCCGTCGATCTCCACGACGCCAGAGACCTTCAGCGTCTTGCGATCATGCAGGAAGCCGTACTCCTCGTTCTTGGGCCTGAACCCGTAGAGCAGGCGCAGATAGCCCTCCATCGTCGTGGTCTTGCCCGCCTCGTTCGGGCCGTAGACGATGTGGAAATCCGTCCCCTCCTGCGGGCGGGGGCCGAAATCGAAGCCATGCCCGGTGAAATGGCCGAAGAAATCGAGATCGAGCCGCCGCAGGCGCATCATGGGGCCACGCCCTTCATCCGGGCCATGACGCGGTCGGCTCCATCCGTCGCCAGCGTCTCGGTCAGGGCGGCAAGGGCCTCGGCATCGGGGGCGAGCGCATCGCGGCGTTCGCGGGGCAGGAGGGCGAGCATGGTCTGCACAGCGTCCTGCGCCCGCGCGCGAAAATCGTCTTCGCCGCGTATGTCCTCCATCAGGCGATGGAGGGCGCTGGCGGCATCGGCATCGGGGTCTTCCGCCTCCTCTTCGGTCAGGTCGAAGCCGACCTTCTCGATCCAGAGACAGCCGGTTTCCCCGGCCAGATCGTGCAGCGTCCTGGTCCAGTATTCGTGATCCCGACGGATGCGCCAGCAGAGCGGGGTCGCGCCCGTGAGCGTGACGCGCAGGATGGCGTCGGTCCCCGATGCCGCTGCCTCGGCCAGTCGCCCGCGCAGAACCGCGCGCAGGACGGCCTCGTCGTCTTCTCCCGATATATCCATGGTCAGCGCGATGAACTCGACCGCCGAGGTGGGGATTTCCTCCAGGGTGATCGCGCCGTCCTCGATGGTCAGCAGGGTCGCCGATTTCGGCCCTGCCTCGCCGATATCGCGGCCCTGCGGCATACCGGGCATCACGACCCACGGGGCCTGCGAATGCACCATCCGCTTGTGCACATGCCCCAGCGCCCAATAATCGAAGTCCGTCGCCGCAAGATCCGCCACCGAACAGGGCGCGTAGGGATCATGCCCTGCCGCCCCGGCCAGCGAGGTATGCAGCATCCCGATATTGACCGCCTCCGGGACCGGCTTGCCGAATTTCGGCACGAGGCTCTCGGGGGCGTGCCTGTTCGCGAAGCTGACGCCATGGACCCACACGTCATGCGCGCCCAATTGCCGCTTTCCGCCGCGACCGTCGAAGACATGCACGTTGCCGGGAAAGGCGATCTCGCCGGTGATCGGGCTTTCGGCGTCGTGATTGCCCTTGATGACGAAGACCGCGATTCCGGCGGCGTCGAGCCGGTCGAACTGGGCGGTCAGGAAGGCGGCGGTCTTGGCGCTGCGCCCGGTTCCGTCATAGAGGTCGCCTGCGATCAACAGGCCATCGACCGCCTTCTCCAGCGCATGATCGATCAGCCGCGTCAGGGCGGTTCGCGTCGCCGACTGCACCCGTGCCTGCAACGCCTCGTCCCGCAGGGCCAGCGACGAGAGCGGCGAATCCAGATGCAGATCGGCGGTATGCAGGAGTCTTGCGGTCAATGCGGTTCCACGACAATCGAGCGTTCCGGGACGAAAAGTCTACCAACGGATACGTGTCTCCGTGGCAGATGACAACACCATCGGGTATCGCTTCCCCGATATCTTCCAGCGGCAGGCATCGTAAACAGGTTGATCCAGAGTGAGACGACGGCGTAGGAATACGGGCATAGGGGCGAGGCGGTATCAAGGGGAAATGACCATGCGCAGCGATACTTACGGCTACGAGGACGAGTACGAAGAGGGTGGCTCCGTCATCGGCACGATCCTGCTGATGCTGATCGGCGGTGCCATCGCGCTCGCCGTCTTCGATGCGTTCGGTCAGATTTACAGCCCGGAGGCGGGCTATGCCGCGCTTCAGCCCGTGGAGCTGGCGACCCAGTCGCTCGAAAAGCTGCTCCCGGATTTCGCGCAGTATGGCCAATACGCCCATTGGGCCATGGGCATCATCGGCTATCCGCTGAGCTACGTGCTGCTGGCGCGGCCCATCAGCCGGTTGATCTGGCCGAGCGTGCATTGGTGGGTGACGGGCATCATCTTCGGGATCGTGATCTGGGCCTTCGCGCTGTTCGTCATGGCGCATCTCGTCGCGGGGAATCCGCCCTTCCTCGGCTGGGTCGAGCTGACCTGGGTGATGCTTGCCGGGCATGTCCTCTACGGCTTCGTGCTCGCCGCCGTGATGCGGGACGGTCGCTACGTCTGAGGCCGCACAGGGAGTGCGCCGCCGCGCGCTGGCGGTGGCGCTGGGGATCGTCGTCCTGACGGCGGTGATCCTGCTGTGGATGGGGCGCAACCCGATCTGCGAATGCGGCACCGTGAAATTCTGGCATGGCGAGACGGTGTCGTCCGAGAACTCGCAGCATATCGCCGACTGGTACACGCCCAGCCATATCCTGCACGGGCTGGTCTTCTATGCGTTTCTGTGGCTGATCCTGCGCCGCGCATCGCTCGGGTCGCGGCTCGTGATCGCCACGGCCATCGAAGCGGCGTGGGAGATCGCGGAGAACACCGACACCATCATCGACCGCTATCGCGAGGCCACCATCGCCCTCGACTATTACGGCGACAGCGTCCTCAACTCCGTCGCCGACATCGCGTGGATGTGGGTGGGGTTCGCCCTCGCGCGGGTACTGCCCGTCTGGGCCAGCGTGGTGCTGTTCATCGTCGCCGAGCTGTTCGTAGGCTGGATGATCCGCGACGGCCTGACCCTCAACGTCATCATGCTGCTGGCTCCGCAGGACTGGATCAAGGAATGGCAAATGGCGGGATGAGTCTGCGACGCCCCTTGCCATCCTCGCCCCCCCTCGCATAAACCACGGGCCTATTCATTCAGCGAGGCGGCATGAGCACTCCCGTTCCGGGTATCGAGACAGTTGGCGTGGTCGGCGCGGGGCAGATGGGCAACGGGATCGCCCATGTGTTCGCCGTGGCGGGCTATGACGTCGTGATGAGCGATCTGGAGCAGGATCGCCTCGACGCGGCCATCGAGGTGATCGACGGCAATCTGCAACGGCAGGTGAACCGCGATCTTCTGAGCGCCGAGGACAAGGCAGCGGCCCTCGCGCGTATCAAGGGCACGACCGATCTGGCCGATTTCGGCAGTTGCGATCTGGTGATCGAGGCGGCGGCGGAGATCGAGACGCTGAAGAAGGACATCTTCAGGCAACTGGTCGAGGTGGTGCCCCAGCGCGCGATCCTCGCGTCCAACACGTCGTCCATCTCCATCACGCGGCTGGCCACCGTCACCGACCGGCCCGAGCGGTTCATGGGCATCCACTTCATGAACCCCGTTCCGGTGATGAAGCTGGTCGAACTGATCCGGGGCATCGCCACCGACGAGCCGACCTTCGAGACCATGCGCGCCGTCGTGGCGTCACTGGGCAAGGAAGCGGCGATTGCCGAGGATTTCCCGGCCTTCATCGTCAACCGCATCCTCGTGCCGATGATCAACGAGGCGGTCTACACGCTCTATGAAGGCGTCGGTACCGTCGAGAGCATCGACAAGGCCATGAAGCTGGGGACGAACCACCCGATGGGGCCGCTGGAACTGGCCGATTTCATCGGGCTGGATACCTGTCTGGCGATCATGAACGTCCTGCATGACGGCCTCGCGGATACCAAGTACCGGCCCTGTCCGCTCCTGGTGAAATATGTCGAGGCGGGCTGGCTGGGCCGCAAGACGGGCCGGGGCTTCTATGACTATCGCGGCGAGGAGCCTGTACCGACGCGGTAGGGCCATGGCCGGAAGGATGTCGTTTCGCGAAGCGGTACCTCCCTGCGCCGTGGGCGGACGGGTATCGCGTCTTCCCGGCCCGCTGCCCGGAACGGTCGGGTTCGGCCGAAGGGCCAAGGGCAGGATTTTTTTCGACTTCATCATCGAAAAGACCGCCGATCCCCGGAGGGACCAGCGGCCATTGACGATCGGAATGTCCGGTGACGAACGTTCCCGTCGGAGATTATGCAGCGATCGACCGCTTGCGACGCCAAGCGCCGAAGAGAGCCATCGCACCGATCAGGGTAAGAGGTGCAGGAGCCGGAACCTGACCGCCGCTGCTGCTACCGCCGCTGCTGCTGCTGCTGCTGCCGCCACTGCTGCTGCTGCTGCTGCTACCGCCGCTGCTGCTGCCGCCACTGCTGCCGGTTGCCGAGTTGGCCACATCGAACGTGGCGGCCAGATCGAACTGAATCTTGCGCTTGTCGGTGCGCCAGTAGTCGGAGGATGCAGTCAGGAACCAGTCACCACTTGCCACGACACCGTCGAAGAGGGTGCTGACGAACGAAAGCGAGTTCTGGCCGAACAGCTCGTTACCGGTCGCGACAGGCGAAAGGACTTCGGTGACGCCACCGTGGGAGAGCGACAGGGTCCAGGAGTTGATCGCCTCGGACATCTCGTCCCGGGAAGACAGTCCCCGCTGGCCGGTTCCAACCGGAGCCAGTGTGTTGGTGTCGTAGAACCCGTCGGCCCAGAAAGTGACATTGCTGAAATCGATGTTGACATTGCCGTCGATGACCTGAGCGGCATCGGCACCGGTTCCGTATGTCGCCGAGGCCGGACCGTTCATCGCGACGAGCATACGGTCGTTGTCGTTGAACTGGTAGCTTTCGGTCGTGATGGCCGTGGCATGGGCTGCGGTCGCTGAAACCAGAATCGTTGCGATGAAGGCTGCGGCGGTCGATTTGATGATGTTCATGGGTCTCTATCCGTTACTTCGATTTCCGAGTGATATTGTGTGAACTCTCTGTAGCCAGATCCGTGCCAGTTACTCGAAAGCCAGTATTATGCGACCGGCATTGCGATATCGTTGCGCCGGACGATACCGTTTCGAGACGGAGCCGTCCCAAAGCGGCTCCACAGAGACACATCGAGGATTACACGGCAGCCGGACGGGGCGATCGTCGGTCGCGCCGCTCCCCATCCGGTCCATGCGCAGCGCATGGGGCCGGTCGGTGCCCGGCCATGAGCCGGACAAGGACACATTGCGCAAATCGGTCGGTCTGAACGCTTTATGGATCGATGAGGATCGTTCCCAGAACGGAGACGGTGCCATCCTCCGACACGTCGATCACGACGATCTCGCCCGATGAGGGGAAGATGTCGGTCAGGGCGGTGATGTTGACCTGATGGGTGACGAGCAGGAGGCGGTCGTCGGGGCGGGTGGCGAGGTGATTGCGCAGGGCCGTCGTCCGGGCGGGGCCGTCGGCGCGGTTGCCGAAGAAGGAATCGAGGAGCGCGAACTCCTCCACGTCGCCCATCGCCATCTCGCGGGCGGTGTCGAGGCAGCGGCACCACCGGCTCGACAGGACGGCATCGAAAGCGATGTCCCGCTCGCGCAGGGCCTGCCCGATCCGCCTTGCCTGCTCCCGCCCCCGCCCGTCGAGATTGCGCTGGGTGGTGCAGTCATCGACCGCGAACCCCGACGGATCGCCACCGCCGGGCGCCAGCGCATGGCGCATCATCGCGATGGCACCGGGGCGCTGGAGAAGGGACCAGTCGTTCGCGCCGGCAGGCAGGGTAGTAACCCGCAGCGCGACGAGTAACAGGGCGAGGGTGAGGATGATCCGTTTCATGGAGGTGATGTAAGGGGGCAGACGACCCGGTCCACCCCCCTCACGCTTTCGCGAGATACATGGTCGCCGTGCCGTGGCGATGCCATATATCGCGCGTTAGAATGACGCTTCCGTCCTTCAGGAGAGTTCGACCATGGTTGCCATCGCCCGCCTTCTCGGTACTGCCGCCCTCGTCGCCGGTCTCGCGACCGCCGCCCACGCGGACCCGGAGCCTTACAAGCTGGACAAGTCCCATACCGCCGTGACGTTCAAGGTGGATCACCTCGGGTATTCGCTGACCCATGGGTTCTTTACCGAGTTCGATGCGGATATCAGCTACGATCCCGATGCGCCGGAGGATTCCTCCATCGTGTTCACCATCGACGCGGCGTCGATCGACACGCTGTGGGCTGCGCGGGACAAGCATGTGCGGAACAAGGATTTCCTCGATGTCGAGAAGCATCCCGAGATCGTCTTCAAGTCGACGAAGATCGAGATGACGGGCGACAATACGGCCAAGCTGACCGGCGACCTGACCCTGATCGGGGAGACCCGAGAGGCGGTGTTCGATGTCGAGATGCGCAAGAGCGCGCCGTCGCCGCTGCCCGGACTGGACGGGCGGGTCGTGACGGGGTTCCAGATCACGGGCGAGATCGACCGCACGGAATACGGCATGAAATACGCCGCCGAGGCCATCGGTACCGTGATCCCGATCGAGATGAGCATCGAAATCTATCCCGAGAAGAAATGATGCCCGTGACGGGAGGGCGGGCCTCTTGAGCCTGCGCGACACGCGCACGCGATGGGGCTGGCCTGCGAAGCTGCTGCACTGGACCATGGCCATCCTGATGATCGGGCTGGCCCTGGTCGGGACGTGGATGGCCAATTTCCTGAACGACATGGTGCTGCAGTTCCAGCTGACGCAGCTTCACAAGTCGTTCGGGTTCGTGGTCTTCACGCTGGCAGTGCTGCGGGTGCTGTGGCGGTGGGCGAACCCGGTGTCGCCCCTGCCTCCCGTCGATCAGCCCGCGTGGGAGCGGTGGGTCGCGCATGGCACGCATCGGGCGCTCTATGCGCTGATGTTCGTCATGCCGTTGAGCGGGTGGCTGATGGCCTCGGCCTCGGAGCTGAACGATCCGGGGGCCTATCCGATGCAGATCGAGAACATGGTCTTCGGCCTGTTCGAGCTGCCCGATCCGATCAAGCCGGGCGATGAAGCCCTCGAAGCGATCTTCCATACGATCCATGCGTGGAGTTCGTACCTGCTCGCCGTGCTGCTGCTGCTGCATATCGGCGGTGCGCTGAAGCATCATTTCATGCACAAGGACAGCATCCTGCGCCGGATGCTGCCGTAGGGCCGCCGCTTCGGGCAGGGTTTCCGCCCGCAAGCAGGCATCTTTCGACATGCCCCGGCCCGACCAGGATCGCGCTTCATTCTGGCGGGCTGGACGCATTTCAGGGTGTGGGTGAGGGGACCGACGCCTCCGGCGCCGGCAATCTCGTGAATCAGCACCCGCAGGCGCTTCGGCGATCTGCGCGAAGCCGGGCGGGACGGAGGCGAAGACGGCTTCGACGGCCTCGTCGGTCCCTACCCCTGCAGCACCAGCGAGCGGAGGAAGCCGCGTGCGGCGTCGCCGTCCCAGTCCACGAGGCCCCAGATGCGGGCGACGACCTTGCCCTGCTTGTCGATGATGAAGCTGGTCGGCGTGGCGATGCTCGGGCGTCCGAAGAGTTCGAGCGAGAACAATGTGCCGTTGACCTTCTCGTAATCCATCACGGGGTCGATATTGGCCAGTTCGTACCGGTCGAGGAACCCGGTGATCTGTGCCATGTTCTGGTCGAGGCCGAGGGCCATGACGCGGATGCCTTCGCCCTTCATAGCGGCCGAGAGTCTGTCGAGACCGGGCATTTCCTTGATGCACCACGGGCAGTTCTCCTGCCACAGCGTCACGACCAGCACTTCCCCGGCATAATCCTTCAGCGTGCCGGTCGAGCCGTCCGGAAAGTGCAGGGGGTAATTCGGGACAGCGACATCCGCCGTGCGGATGACGTTCTCGGCGAAGATCGGGGTGCCTTCATCGGCCACGGCAGGAGATTGCCCGACGAGCGTCAGCGTGACCGCGAGGGCGGCGGCGAAGAGGGCGGTGGCGCGCATGGCGGCAACTCCTGTCGGGTTGAAAGGCTCTCAGAAATTCGCGAGATAATTCTTCAGGACACCCCGGAGCGGTTCCTCGGACCACTTGCGGGCACCGAACAGCACATCCGTCACCTTGCCTTCGCTGTTGATGAGCATATGCGCGGGCGTGGCGACGAGGCAGGTGGAATTGAACATCTCGTTGCCGGGATCGATGTTCACGTCGATGTTGCCGTAGGATTTCGAGGCGAGGAACTCGCTCACGTCCCGAGCGTCGACTTCGATGTTGCCCCGGCCTTCGTTCAGGGTCTCGATGGAGATCTGGACGAAGCGATCCGCGTCGAATTCCGTGTCGGTTTCGAGGAAGGTGTCCATGCGCGGCAGATCGACTTTGCAGCCGATACAGTCGGGGTGCCAGAACGTGACCACGATGGGTTTTCCGAGATGTTCGCTCAGGGACCGGCGCGCGCCCGTCTCGTCGGTGTATTCGACCGTCGGCAGCGCGAGAGGGACAGGCTCGTGGTAGACGGTCTCGCCGATACTGATGATATCGCGGAACAGGCCGTCCTTGCCCGTGAATTTGCAGGCGATGGCAGGCGTGGTGACGAGGGTCGCCAGTGCGAAAGCCGTGAGAGTCCTGAACATGCGCGTCCTCCTGAATATCGTGCCAAGCAAGCGCAATGCCGTGCAGAGCCTGCTCTGTCCAGACTACGGGGTTCACGTTTCGCTGAGAAATATGGACAATTCCCTAACGGTACGATCCCGGCTGCGCTAGTTTCCCGCCATCGAAAGCGCGACGGGAACCGCGCGGCAATGACACCGCCAGTGAGGCAAGAGAATGGCAAGACCCGATGACGAGACCCGCATACGCGATGCCCAGGCGCGGCTGGACCAGATGCGCCACGAGGCGGGCGGGGCGCTGACGGGGGACGAACTGCGCCGGCGGGCGGGGCTGGAGCCGGAGGAAGACCCGCCCCTCGACTGGCGCATGACGCCGCTGAACGTGACGTTGCAACTGCTGGCGGTGGCCCTGTTCCTGGCGGTCGTGTGGTTTCTGGTGACGTCGTTCTTCGGCGGCTTCAGCGAGGTGCTGAACCGATGAGCGCCGTGTGGATGACATTGTCGTGACCGCCCCGCTTCGCCCGCGCTTCTGGGAGACGGTGCCTCTGGCCGGGATGACCACGCCGGAATGGGAGGCGCTGTGCGACGGGTGCGGCAAATGCTGCATGATCAAGATGGAGGACGAGGACGAGCCGGAACTGATCGCCTATACGAACATCGCCTGTCGCCTGTTCGACGAGAAGACCTGCCGCTGTACCAGCTATGCCCTGCGCTCGACCCTCGTTCCGACCTGTATCCAGCTGACCCCCGACAGTATCGGAGAGGCCCGCCCGTGGATGCCGTCCACCTGTGCCTATCGTCTGTTGGCGGAAGGCTTGCCCCTGCCGGAGTGGCATCCGCTCCTGACCGGCGATCCGAATTCCGTGCACATCACGGGAAATTCGATGCAGAACGGCACCGTTCCCGAGTATGAGGTCGACGAGGACGACTGGTACGACTACGTGGTCGAGGGAGGCCATTGAAATGAAACGCGATCCGGTCAGGCCACGAAGTGTCGAAGAACGCCCGCCCCTCGGGCGCCTTCCGACGCATTTCGAAGGCGTTTCACTCGGATGAATTTCACCAGCGACAACAGCGTCGGCGCGGCCCCCGAGATCATCGAGGCGATGGCGCGCGCGAACGCGGGCGCGCTCGGCTCCTACGGGGCCGATCCGCTGGCCGCGCGGGTGGAGGAGCGGTTGCGCGAGATATTCGAGACCGACCTGCGCGTCTTTCTCGTCACGACCGGCACTGCCGCCAACGCGCTGGCGCTGGCCAGCGTCTCGCCGCCCTGGGGGACGGTGTTCTGCCATTCGGAAGCGCATATCGCGGAGGACGAATGCGGCGCGCCGGAATTCTTCGGCGGCGGGCTGACCCTGCGCCATCTGCCCGGAGAGAACGCGAAGATCGACGGCGATGCGCTGGCCGGGGCCATCACCGCCTGTGGCGCACGGGGGGTCCATCAGACCCAGCCCGCCGCGCTGAGCCTGACGAACCTGACCGAGAAGGGCGCGCTCTATAGTCCCGCCGAGATCGCGGCCCTGAGCGGGACGGCCCATGCGGGCGGCTGTGCGGTGCATCTGGACGGCACCCGCTTCGCCAATGCCGTGGTGGCCGGCGGGCAGACGCCCGCCGATCTGTCATGGCGCTCGGGGGTCGATATCCTGTGTCTGGGGGCGACGAAGAACGGGGCACTGGCGGCGGAAGCGGTGATCTATTTCGAGCCGGAGCGACAGGCGGCGGCGATTTCCTCCTTCGAGTTCCGGCGCAAGCGCGGCGGGCATCTGGTGTCGAAGGGGCGTCTGCTCTCGGCGCAGATGGATGCGTGGCTGGAGGGCGATTTCTGGCTGGACCGCGCGGGCCAGTCCAACGCGATGGGCCGGCGCCTCCTCGAAGGATTGCGCCGGGTCGAAGGCGTCGAGATCCTCAACGAGGCGGCGGCCAACATCCTCTTCGCGCGCCTGCCGCTGGCCGTCCACCGCCGCCTGCGCGCGGCGGGTGCGGCCTACTACCTCGATCCCGCCGCCCAGACGGAGGAGGGAGACGGCCTGAGCGTCGGCGTGCGCCTCGTCTGCTCGCCCTCGACCGTGGCGGGCGACGTGGACGCCTTTCTCGGGCATTGCACGGGAGAACCGGCGGAGATGACGGCCTGACATGAAGACCTTCCTGCGCCTCCTCGTCCTCCTCCTCGCGGTCGCCGCATCGCCCGCGCCGACCCTCGCGCAGCAGGCTGCCCCGGCGGCCCAGACGGGAACGGGGGAGGCACCGCCACCCCCCGACAGGCCTGTCGTCACCATCGAGAACGCCGATCAGCTCTTCCCGAAATGGGAGAGGGACGCGGCGGCGGTCGAGCAGCGCCTGCAATCGGAGGCGATCACCACCGATGTCCTGAGTTCCATCCGCGAGGTGCTCGACCCCCAGCGCATCAACGCCCGCGCCCTCGCGGCGCAGGCCAAGGGACAGCTCGCCCCCCTCACCGCGCAGATCGAGGCGCTCGGCCAGTCCGACGACCGAGTCGACGATCGCGACATCTCGTCGGTGTTCCAACATGCGCGACACGAAGCGTCGGTCGATCTTCAACTCGTCGACGTCGAACAGGTCCAGGCGCGCCAGCGACGACGACGCCTGGCCGAAGTCGTCGAGCGAGAGCGACACGCCCGACGACCGGATCCGCTCGGTCGATTCGACGACGAGGTCAGCGCTCGCCGCGACGTCGTACTCGACCACTTCGAGCGTGAGCCTCGACGGATCGAACCCGGTGGTCAACAGGAGCGACTCGAGCACGCCGACGAACACTTCGCTCTCGACGTCGCACAGCGTGACGTTGACTGAGAGTCGGATGTGGTCCGGC
>ENA-ORXM01002504-ORXM01002504.1-marine-metagenome-genome-assembly--contig:-NODE-2504-length-21134-cov-3.763784_pt1 | contig 21134 bp, 14 predicted proteins | sample MGYA00237867_ERZ511480 | MGnify/ENA primary metagenome ERZ511480 (study PRJEB26309, sample SAMN06266103) | marine metagenome | isolation source: Algal blade | place: United Kingdom:Sidmouth, United...
ACCATAATGGTTGGTTTGTCGCCACTTTTTATTTCGCCTAAAACTTTCTCTACCGAAGCAATATGCTCTTCAAAATTAGGGTGGGAAATATCAACCACGTGAAGCAGCAAATCGGCTTCCCTAACCTCGTCGAGTGTACTTTTAAAACTATCTACTAATTGTGTTGGTAGTTTGCGAATAAACCCAACCGTATCACTTAATAAAAATGGTAGGTTTTGAATAACCACTTTTCTAACGGTAGTATCGAGGGTTGCAAATAATTTATTTTCGGCAAAAACTTCGCTCTTGCTTATTACATTCATGAGCGTGGATTTCCCAACATTGGTATATCCTACAAGTGCCACACGAACCATTTTACCTCGGTTACCACGCTGCACCGCCATTTGTTTATCGATAATTTTTATACGATCTTTTAGTAATGAAATTTTATCGCGAACTATACGTCTATCTGTTTCAATTTCTGTTTCTCCAGGCCCACGCATTCCAATTCCTCCTTTTTGACGCTCAAGATGTGTCCACATTCCTCTCAATCGAGGGAGTAAATATTCACATTGCGCTAGTTCTACTTGGGTTCTGGCATAACTCGTTTGGGCACGTTGTGCAAAAATATCAAGTATTAAATTGGTTCTGTCCAAAACTTTTACATCAAGAATCTTACTAATATTGCGTTCTTGAGCTGCAGAAAGTTCATCATCAAAAATAGCGGTATCAATATCATTTTCTTTAATAAATTGATTTACATCTTCAATTTTACCAGATCCTATAAAGGTTTTGGCATTTGGCATATCCATTTTTTGCGTAAAGCGTTTTACGGCATAACCGCCAGCTGTAAACGTTAAAAACTCAAGTTCATCTAAATACTCATTAAGTTTTGTTTCGTTTTGATCTTTAGTTACGATACCTATTAAAACAGCCTTTTCTAATCCCATATAAACCCTGTATTATAAAAATATTATGTTTACAAAGTTACATAATTGTTAGCGTTTTATTTTTTATATTTTAAAGCCTATTTTTGATCTATGATAGAGCCTTTTGATGATATTCCCGTTCGTAACGATATGCAAACTATTGCATTTTATAATGTTGAAAATTTATTCGATTTAAAGAATAATAAATTGAAACATGATACCGATTTTTTGCCAGATTCTGTTAAAAATTGGACGCATAAACGCTATCAAAATAAGTTAAGAAAAATAGGATACGCTATTTCGAATATTGGGCGACGTGAAACTGGTAAAAACCCTGCTATTGTTGGTTTAGCTGAAATTGAAAACAAAAAAGTTATTAAGGACTTAATGGCTTCCAAACATTTAGAATCTTATAATTACAAATTTGTTCATTTTGAATCTTTAGATGAACGTGGAATTGATGTGGCTTTATTGTATGATAGGACTATTTTTAAAGTATCTCATTCTGAGGCTTTCGCTATTAGTTTTACTCATTTAGATGGCAAACCAGATTATACACGAGATGTTTTATTAGTTTCTGGGTCTTTAGATGGTGAAAAAATTCATGTTATTGTAAATCATTGGTCTTCTAGACGTGAGGGAGAAAAGGAAACCGAATTTAAACGTTTGGCCTCATCTGAAAAAGTGAGTGATATTATTGATTCAATTAAAAAAGAAAACGAGCATGCTAAAATTATAGTTATGGGTGATTTTAATGATGATCCGCATAGTAAAAGCATTAAACGATTAGTTGATGGTTATGATTTATATAACCCTATGGAAACGTTGCGCTCTTTTACACGAGGGTCTGTAAAACATAGACGCCAATGGTTTATTTTCGATCAGATTTTAATTTCAACTAATTTTTTTAAGAGTTCTGGAAGTGAATTTGAATTTTTTAAAGCCAATATTTTTGATGAAGCTTTTTTAAAAATATTTAAAGGTGCTTTTAAAGGGTCTCCTTATAGAACTTATGTTGGTCCTAAATATAAAGGTGGTTATAGTGATCACTTTCCAGTATATGTCGTTTTAAAGAAGTGATTAAGTGGCTTGAAAAAGCACAAAAGTCAGTCCCAATATAGCTACGGGCAAAAGCCAAAGCAACCAGATATTATAAGACAGTTTTCTCTTTTTTAGCATTTTTGCATTTAGTACTTTTCGCTTTCTACCGCCATATTGCATCCAGTTTTTAAAATACAGGAAAATAGAAACTAATATAAATAATGTCCAGGCTTTATCTGCCGACATAGTAGCCACATGCATTTGCCTAAAAAAACCTGCAAAGAAAATTCCTAAAAGTAATAGTAAACTGCATTGCAAAAAAGTAACATAAAATGTAGCAATAGTGTTCGCTTTTTTACTTTTTTTAATTTTATAATGTTGAAAAAAGTGAAAGAAAAGGGCGTCGAATGTGGTCATCTCGTAATTAGTTGAGCCAAAGGTAAAACTAATAGTTAACTATTCCACATAATCCACACTAATCTCATCCAATTCATAAATACCATCAAAAGTCCCTTGTCCGCTTCCCGTATATTTAAAAGCGATATGAATAGTTCCTGTAATACAGGACAAATCGACATTTCCTGAGTTAAACCATGGTGCAAAAGAATCAGAATCCTTAACCACATAAGCAGCAGATAAAATGCCCCAAGTTGCTGTAGTGACATTAGCTTCCGTACCATCCCAATCTAAAGAATACAAAACTTCCATATAACTACTATCTGCTAAACTGTTAGAAGTTTTAAAACGTAACGTTTCCCCATCTTGGGCATCTAAATTTATGGCAGGCGTTATTAACCAGCCAATATTACTAACATCTCCAGAACTGCCAGATTGAAACCTAGCAGAACGCCCTAGCGATGCGTTTGATGATGTTGAGGAATACCCTTCCCAAGCTTCTGTGCCCGTTTCCATATAGTTTGTCCACCCATCAATAACAATGGGTTTGTTGTTTTTTTGAGGTTCAAAATCTTCAAACAATAAATTTCCTATTCCAAAGCTTGCTGCGATACCGCAGGTTAATTCCATAGGATCACAACGCTCTGTATCTTCAAAATTAATATCTGTTGATGTATTAATAACTAGTACATTAAATTTATCTCTAAAATCGCGACTAAATATACCACTCACACTTCCCTTTCCTTGAGGCACAATCAAGGATTTAAAATCTGAAAATGTACTAGTCTGCATAATCATCTGTATGCCAGAAACGCAACTTTCCAACAAGCGTAAACCATCAAATTCATCAAAAGATTCACTCGCAAAAGTAGCACCCAATTCAAATCTATTTAATTGCATATTTTCTAACTGAATCAGCGTATTTTCATCATTTTCATCCAATTCAGCTAAACCCGTAATTTTTGGTATTATTTCAGCTATCTCATTACTTCGTATAACAATATCTTTATATTCAGCGCGTTGAATTTGATTTACTTGAACCGCGTCGCCTTTACCAATCGTAATTACACCACTGGTTTCCCCAATGGTTAAACCATCCATTTTAACAAACACTTTTTGTCCAAATTGATACGTATCAGACAAACTATTCACGTTAATATCCACTTTAAAACCCAGTCGTGGGTCGGTATCTGGGCTACTATCATCTACCTTGTTCTGAATAATTAACTCCTCAAAAAAATTTCCAGATTTATCAGAAGACACTACATAACCCTCAATATACAAATCCGTTTCATCATCAATAACAACAGTCGTATTCCCACCATTTACAGCTTGCTCATAAAGCGATTTCATAGCTTTAAATGTTGTTATTTGCTCTTGCGGAATGTTGGGTTCTTTAAAAGAAATATCTGGTGTGCTATAATCATCGTCCTTTATGCACGAAGAAAAAAACAATACCGCAATCACCACTTTTAAAAAGATTAAAATTTTATTCATAACTCTTATTTTTAATTTTTGAGCGTTACCACAAGGGTCGGGCTAATCGTTAGAAATCCTCGTTCCCAAAAGGTCACTGTGGACTTTCCAATTCTATCCCTAGCCAAATCGTAACTAAATAAAACATTGCGTTCTATCATTAAAACCTAACATTCAAATTCAAGAAATACGTTGCTCCTCTACCATACCAATACTTTGCGCCAAAAACGGGCGTATCCAAAACCTTATCGTTTCTTAATTCTCTGTAATTTGCATTTCTACCTTGCTCAAAACCACCAGTTTTATAAACTTCATCTAAAAGATTGTTAATACTTGCAAAAAGGCCGACATAATATTGTCCTAGTTTCCATGATTTTCCACCAATTAAATTTACCGACATATAATCAGCAAAACGTTCTTGCTTTAGTAGTTCTCTGGCTAAATCTTCATCATAATCATTAAACACATTGCCATCAAAATCTGTATTAAAATTGGATGACCTAGTTAAAGGGCTCACATCAATATATGTGTTTTCAAAAAAATTGGCAGTAGCGCCAAACCACCAGAAATCTGGATCGCGATATTCAAAACCAACTGAATACGCATGCTGCGGGCCAGAAGCTAATTTATAGCCTTTTAGTTTCGATTGCCCAAAATCTTTAAAACCGTTTACAAACCCAGCGGCTTCAGCTTCAGCATCTGGCTCTGTGGAAAGAAATAAATTAGGATTATTATCATAAGTAAATTGACCAACAGCAGCGGCGCCTTTCAATTTAATTGTTGGTGTTATTTGTGCTTCTATACCTAATTCTCCTCCTATATGTTTTCGCTCAATACCTTGTAAAATTTCTTGCACAAAAGCGGTGTTATCACCTCCTATACCATCGGCAAAAAAGAAAGAAATTTCACTAGCATTAGCAATTTTTGTGTAATAGCCAGTTAATTTAGCTTTTACATTGGACGAGCGAAATATATAACTTGCATCCACAGACGCTATTTTTTCCTCAGTAATATCAGGAACTGAGTTATGATTCTCTCTAGAATTGGAAAACGTATTTTGAATAAATGGGGCTCTTAATATGTAGCCACCGTTAAAATTAAATACATGCTTACCTGTTAATTTATATGTAAATCCTGCTTTTACACCATAACCCAAAAATGAAATTTTGTCGCCTATTCCTAAAGAATTATCTGGAAAACCGCCGTTTTGGTAAATTCCTTCTCTTTGATATTGTGTGTGCTTTACACTTCCAGATATATAAAAATCAACTTTATTGTAAGTGAACTGCCCTTGCGCATAAGTGCCTAATTCATTTGCATGAAGGTTGTAATGATATTTGAATTTATCCCCTTCACCCACTATTCTATTTGGGTTAAGCAAATTATTTTGTGCTTCATCAACATTAGTTGCAAAACCATCAATATCTAAATAGGTTGAGGCGCCTAATAAATCCATGACTTTTGCAAAATTTTCAGATTTTAAACTTTTGTAGTTTATGCCAAAATTTAGTAAAATATTATCGCTAATTTCTTTATTTAAAATCGTATTTACAGTTATTTGTGTATCATCAACCCTATCTTCATATAATGCATAAATAGCGTTTCCTCCATTTCTCGTATTTCCAATATTAGCACCATACATAGCATTCCAATCTATCTGACCATCTTTTTGAAAATCTTTTAAAGCGCCATACGCTATTCCTAATTCATTTGGAAAATTACGTTCTAAATAACTTGGCAGCTTTTGGTAATATGTTGGACTTGGGTTTGCGCCACCACCTTGAGGGAAACCATCAATTAAATCGGTACCATTATAATCCAAACGGCTGTTGCCTAATTTCCCAAATTGGTAGCCAACATTTGTATTTAAAGTCGTTTTGCTATTTAGTTGCCAATAATGATTTAGCATGATTATAGGCTCGTTTACTTCCTTAATTCTTGAGTTTCGCTTTTTACCGTTTTGAAAACCCCAATATTCGTTATATTTTATATCCCTTAAATCAAAAACTTCTTGTGTATTTGGGGATGATTTACCTCTACGATTTGGCGTGTAAATGGCCGTTACGTTAAGGCTATGATTGTTTTCAAATTTTTTTTCCACGGAAGTAAAAAAAGAATTAGAACTGTAACTAGTCGCATCTTGATAGCCTTCATTTCCCCAACGTTTGCCAATCGAGATTGTATATGCCCAATTATTTTTTAATAATCCTGAAGCATGAGTTGCCATTAATCGGTTGGTATAACTTCTGTTTGAAGATGAATAGGTTAATCGACTACCTGGTCTCGCTTTTGATGCTCTTACGTTAATATTTGTAGACCCCAAAACGCCACCAAAATTATAATTTGAAGGTGTTAATCCCCACGTTAATTCTTGATTTCGTAACACATCATTTAAACCACCCCAATTGCTCCATTGCGGGCGACCATTAAAGGTTTTATTCATTTCAATGCCGTTGATTAAAATAGAACCGTTTTTTGAATCTAAACCTCGTACTCTGAAAAAGGATGAACTAAACTCGAAAGCTGCGGTTCTTTGAAATATATCTAAAGAAGATGCTAATAAACCTGAAATATTATCGGCACCACTAACATCATCATTCAACTCATCATCAGATAAGGTTATGGTAAATAAATCTGCAGTTTGTGCTGCATCTCTATCTAAAATCATATCTGTAATATTTACCGTTTCACCTTCATTTATAGTTATTGGATAGCGTTTAGTAATGAATCCCGTTTTTGAAATTCTAAGAATTTGTTCTCCTAATGGGATATTATTCTCTGTGAAAGTGAATACTCCTAAAACATCTGTTAATTGAAATAAGCTTGAATCTTCTATAGTGACAGTAACGCCTTCAATGGGTTCAAATGAAAGCGCATCTATAACACTACCTTTAATTAAGGTGTTTTGAGCATAAAGAGAGATTGTAAAAAATCCGAATAAAAAAATGAGGGTTATTTTATTCATAGTTACCTTTGAGACATGTAAATTTCAAAAAGTTACGTGTTATAAAGTCAAAATTTACGACATTTATTACAAATAGGTAAATTTGGCTTATATTTTGTATTATTAAAATAGTAATTTTCTTTAAATAATTTAATGAGGTTTTTAAAATTCAGATTTTTAATTCTATTCTTGAGTGTGTTTATACATATGAATGCTCAAGACAAAAAATTTAAAATACATACCGTTGCTTTTTATAATTTGGAAAATTTATTTGATACGATAAATGACCCTTCAAAATTTGATGAATATAGTCCCATGATGGAACTAAAAGCGAATCGAGATGTGGCCTATAAGCAGAAAATAAGCAATATGGCGCGGGTAATTTCTGAAATTGGTAAAGATGTAACCCATAACACACCCGCTATTTTAGGCGTTAGTGAAGTTGAAAACAAAACTGTTTTAGAGGATCTTGTAAACGACTACGCATTACTTAAAAAGGATTATGGTATTGTGCATTATGATTCTCCTGACGTTAGAGGTATTGATGTTGCCCTCTTGTACCAAAAAAGTTTATTTACACCTACAAGTACGAGTTCGCATACTTTAAAAATTTACGATGATAAAGATCAAAAAAGAGTTTATACTAGAGACCAACTACTAGTTAGTGGAAAATTAGAGGACGATTTAATTCATATTATAGTGAATCATTGGCCTTCAAGACGTGGTGGTGAGCAAAGAAGTAGATCTAAGCGTGTAGCGGCTGCAAAATTAACTAAACGCCTTATAGATTCGCTTCAAAGTATTAACCCTTATGCTAAAGTTGTTGTTATGGGCGATTTGAATGATAATCCTAATAATACCAGTGTAAAATCTATTTTAAAGGCTAAAAATGAAAAACGAAAAGTAGGCTTAAAAGGTATTTATAATCCGTTTATGAATTATTATAAAAATGGATTGGGTACTACAGCATATCGTGATGCTTGGAGTTTGTTTGATCAAATTATGATTACAAAACCACTGCTTGAAAAAGAGTACTCCTCCTTTAAATTTTACAAAGCAGGTATTTTTAATAAACGCTACTTAATTCATAACAAAGGTACTTACAAAGGTTATCCTTTTAGAAGTTGGTCTGATGGTGGTTTTAGTAATGGTTTTAGTGATCATTTTCCTGTATACTTGTTCTTGATTAAGGAGATTTCCAGTGATTAAATATATGTTTCCTAAATTGAAAAAAATAAAAAAACCTGTCAGTTTTTAAAATCTAACAAGTCTAAGAATATATTAAGATCTAATTTTATCCTAACCAGTTACTCCAAGGAATTCTAGACAAGAATAATACTAAAGCAATCGTATAGAAAATAGCTATGGTTTTTAATTTAGCATTAGATATTAGTTTCTTTTTATGCTTTGAGTATCCAATTGTAATTAAAGCCACTGCAATAATGTTTATTAATGGATGCTCTATTAAATACAACCTATTTACAGAATCTTTCATAATTTCTCCCATTCCAGATTCACTAAAAAGTTGCAATCTTGGAGAAACAAAATATAGCACCAACCCAATTAGTAATTGAATATGGCATACTATAAGTGTAAATAATGATTTTCTAAAATCGCTAGCTGCGTATTCTTTATCACCTATTGTTTTAATAATCGCACTTAATGTAGCTATTATTAAAACAATAAGCACTAAATATGCCCAATAGGAATGAAGTGATTTTACTACGTCGTACATGATTTGCTTTTTTTATTTTAAATGAACACCAATTCTATTTTGAAATTCCCATAATAAAACGCCTTTTTACTTTTTAGAATAACTTTAAATTAGAATTAATATGGCAAATGTAATAATTTAAAGCATAAAAAAACCGCTTCGAATGAAGCGGTTTTAAATAATATTACCTGATAAATTTTAGTTCCATTTATTTTCAGCAGCTTCACCACCCCAAATTAAGGTTGCTAAATAAGGATTATCAATAAATACATTTCTGTTACCTTGAGCGGCATAAATAACATTATTTCTTTGCTCTTCAAATGCAGAGACTGGATCTTCACTGTTCCATTTCAAAAACAAATCTAAAGTACCGACCTTCGAAAATGCCTCGCCATATCTTATATTTAAATATAGAATCATACGTGCTACATCACCTTTCCATTCGTCACCCGGAAACCATGTTTCACCTATTAATTTATAAGTTCCGCTTCCGTCTGTAAATGGATAGTTAAGTCTATCACTATTTATTTTAGCATCACAAGATCTTAAATGATGTAAATCGGTTATTGCATTATCTGCCGTTAGTCTAGATTGCGGATAAACATGCTCTGTATTAAAGGTTTGTGGAGAATATGAATTTGAATCAGATGTATATTCTTCCCAGTAACGACTTTCGCTATTATACATTAATATAACGTTATCCGTATTTTCTAAATCCGCATCTGCATTATATAAAAATTGATGTCTTTGACCGTAAGATAAAATAGTAGTATGATTTGTTTTGGTATGATCTTCTAACTCATCAAACATTATATCTGAATCTTCAGAAAATATAATGCCATCATAATAATTTACCAATTCAGCATTAATATTAAAATTTAAAGGCGCAATAACGGTAATTATTACTGTTGCTGTAGAGCAAGATTGACTAGGTGTATCATCATCACAAATAGTATATGTAAAAGAATCTGTACCAGTAAAATTATTTTGTGGTGTGTATGATACGGTCTTATCAGTATTTACAACTAAAGTTCCTAATGTACCTGTATTATCAATTGATGTTAATACAGCATCATCAATAGTATTATCATTCTGTAAAAGCGTAGAAATAATTTTTGTGTTATTTTCTAAGACGTTTAAAGCATCATTTTCCGCAACAGGATTACCTTCATCAGCAACTACAATAGTCACTGTGGCTGTTGAACAATTTTTAGGATCGTCATTATCACACAATGTATAAGTAAAAGTGTCCTCTCCAATAAATCCTTCCTTTGGAGTGAACAAATAATTCGTTCTTTCATCTATAATTGTACCTCCATTTACTGAAACAGCATCAAAAGTTTCTACTCTAGCATTATCTAATAAAGTATCGTTCTTCAACAAATCTTTTAATGGGAGTTCTGTATCTTCTAAAGTAGTGGCTGTATCATTAACTGCAATTGGTTTTCCATCATCGGTTGGCATTTGTTTATTAGGAGAATCATCACTACCAGAATTACTACAACCAAATAAAATTATAGAACTAAATAATAAAATAAGTTTTTTCATAACGTTTATAAAGATATTAAATTAAAAAAACCACCCCAATCGAGGTGGTTCTAATATTTTAAAACCTATTCATCAATAGGAGGAATTATGTAGACACCATTCTTTTTAATTAATTTTATTGATAGTATCCCATTAGATCCTGAAAAAACATTGTAGGTTACAATATATTTCTGACCTTCTTCATCGTCTGGAAAGTTATTCAGTAAGATCGTATTTATCTTAGCTATTCTAGCTTCAATTTCTTCTTCACTTTTACCTTTTCTAATATCAAAATTATCGAAGAAACCGTTATCTACTAAATCGTAATCTGCAGCAGTAAGCGTATACTTTATAGTATTATCTGGCACCCATTTTTCGCCATCATGTCCGAACTGGAGTTGCTGCGAAATAACATTATTATATTCAGACCAATTAGTACCATCAAAAATAAAATACTTAACGTAGCTATATGTCGTTTTATCATCCGTTCTTCCGTCACCATCAACATCCTCCTCATCAGTAACAAATAATTTATACATGGTAGCTTCAATGTCTCCAGCTTTATAGCCACCAAATTTCAATTTATCTTTTAAAATAATAGCTATTTTTTCCGTTGCCGCCTCTTCACTAGAAAAGTTTGGGAACCTCTCGCCCATTGTTGCATATTCTTCATCTGTAAAACCAATAACGTTTTTCCAAGCACCATCTAAAAACAAAAAACCATTGTTTAATTCATTAACACTTCCACTAGCAAAATAATCATAAGTTAATGACAATAACGTTCTATCGCTTGGAGAAGGATATTTTAATTCTAAAAAATCTTCAATATGACTATCTCTAGAAAAATTTGGAAATCTTAATTCAAGAGCATCATAATCATCATTAGTTACTTCATAAACAATTAGACTTTTTTCTCTACGTTCTGGAGCAAACAAAGCATAAGTTACTAAAGCCGTTGACTCATCTTTTAAAACAGGATATCTATCAGCTAATAGGCCAGCAATTAACTGCTTCGCTTGGTCTACTGAATTAAAGTTTGGAAAACGTAAATCAAGTCCACCATCTTCAATTTTTCCAGTGTAATCTTCTTCGGTAAGTGTTATTTGAATATCACCTGAAACTGTTCTATCAAGTTCTAACTCATCAAAAGTATCATCTAATGATCTTTCACAAGACACTAGGCCAATACCCAGTATCACTAATATGTATATGATTTTTTTCATTTTGTATATATCTTTTAATTAGAAATTAATTTTTGTACTTATACTGAATGTTCTTCCTTGTCCAAAAAACACAAAGGCATCAGATGCCGAACTGGTAATACCATCATCAGCTCTGTTTATGAATTCTTCATCAAATAAGTTATTAATCCTTCCAGTTATTGAAGCATTAAAATCTCCAAATTCGAAATTATGGCTCAAAATGATATCAGACAAGAAATAACTTGGTACTTTCCAAGGTTTAGTATCTAATGTCTTAACATCATTTCTACTTTGTAAATCGAAATCTGCGTAATATCTGTCATAATAGTTATAATCGAAAGAGAAAGATGTTTTACTAGACAAATCTAATTTAATACCAAGGGCAGATGTCGTTTGAGCAGAACGCCCAACTGGAATGCCTTTAAGGTATATATCAGTTGTACGAGGTGTTACTCCATCAGATTCTAATACAATTTCTCTATCTATATCAAAAAAGTTTACATCAGTTATATTATTGTTCCAATTCCAATCACCAAAAGAAATCATACCTGTAAGGGTTAAAAACTCAAGAGGACGAAATTCAAAATCAAATTCAACACCTTGATGTAAAGCTTCTAGGCCATTAAGATTAGCGGTAATAAGACGATCACCAGTACCTTGATCAATAGTTTCAGTTTTATTTTTCCAAATGGTGTGATACACATTTAAATTAGCAGATAATTTCTCTGTACGTAACCCATAACCTAGTTCAAAACTTGTTATTTTTTGATTTTGAATTCCTTCATTCAAATCATCATTACTGAAGTTTAACCATACATCATCTAAAAATGGAGCTCTTTCAAAATAACCTGTATTAAAAAATAAATTATGCATAGAATCAAAACGGTAGTTTGCACCTAATTTACCGCCATAACCATTAAAGCTCTGCGCATCTGTTAACTGATTGGGATCACTATCTAATTTATTAAAGAAATCCTCTCTTTTGTAACTACTATTATTAAAATTTGCAGCTACGAAAGCTGAAAATTTTTCGTCATTATACTCAACTTGACCAAAACCACCAATATAACTGTGATAACCTTTGTCATGATAACTTATTTTATCACCTACTTGAGTCGCTCTATTTGGATTATTTACATCTCGATTATCTAGATGATATTGTCCACCAAGTAAATCTGTTACTTCTTGAAAATGTTCTCCAACATAATACCGGTAATCAGCGCCAATATTTAAATCGATATGATCTGTAAGTTTTGTATTAAAAACACTTATAGCTCCAACCCAAACATGATCATTTCTACTAGCTCTTAATAAAGCTGTTGATCCATTTGCACCACTAGCTATATTTTCGTCAACAATTCTATCTATATCTACAGGTCCAAAATCCCCTATCTTATAATTGGGATCAGAAAATTTATCACTATTTGTTCCAGCAATTCCGCCGCCACCGCCAGTACCCGTAGATCCATAAAGCGAAGTGGATAACCTGCTATTATCATTGATTCTCCAATAATGATTTAAAGATGCTAATGGTTTGTGATAGAAGTTATCTTCAATATTTGTGATTTGCCCATTTTTAAAACCCCAATCTGGATTGTAACGTGTTCCTCTTTCACTTGTTCTGTAATCATTTATTAAAGATCGATTTTGACGCTGCCCGTGTCGTTGTTTAGCACCAAATACATTTAAAGCAAATTTGTGAGCATCGTTTAGTTTGTAAGACACATTTAAAAAATACGAAATAGCTGTGAAGTTTGTACCATCAGCATACGTAGCATCACCAACAGTTCTATCTGCATAGGCTGTTACTGCAAAACCATTATCTTGAAGTCCTGTTGATACTTTGGCACCATATCTAGTATATCCATCATTACCAACATCAAAGCCTACAAATCCACCTTTTTCTGAATCTGTAGATTCAGTTATGGTATTTATTGTACCTCCAATAGATGGTACTGCAATTTTTGCAGCACCTAAGCCCCTTTGTGTTTGAACCGATGAGGTCACTGTTCCTAAACTCGCCCAGTTGCTCCAAAATACACGACCATTTTCCATGTCGTTAACAGGAATACCATTAATTAAAACAGCTACATTTTCGGAGTTAAAACCTCTCATTGTAACTTCAGCATCTCCAAAACCACCACCATTACGGGTAACGAATATACCAGGCGTTGATTTTAAAATTTCAGGAAATTCTTGGTTACCTAATTTAAGTTGAATTTCTTCTTTTCTAATAGTTGATACTGCAACTGGCGTTTTTCTATCCACCGCTACAGATGCAATAATCTGTACCTCTTCTAGCCCTACTTGACTTGATTCCAAAACAATATTACCAAGTTTTGCGTTTGCAGAAAAAGAAATTGTTTTAGAATTGTATCCAATATAAGTAATTATAATTTCTCCAGCAGATGCCTTAGTTGTAATTGTGAAATTACCATCAAAATCTGCAGTAACACCATTGGTTGTACCTTTTTCGATAACATTTGCTCCAGGAAGTGGAATATTACTTCCTACTTCTAAAACAGTACCAGAAATTGTACTTTGCGCTATACCAATTGCTGAAAAAAGCAATGCTACAGCAAACATTAAAAAATGCGTAGTTCTTTTCATAATTAATTATTTGAAATTAGTCAGTGCAAAAATACGCATAATTGATCCTGTAATGTTAAGCAAATGTTAACAAAACAGGTAATATTTATAAACAAAATAGACCTAGCTGTTGAAAACAATTAGGTCTATTTAATATTTTAATGAGAAAAAACTTATGTTTTACGACATTTTCTTATAATAATTCAATAAATTAGTAGTAGAAGAATCATGCTCATTATTTTCAGTGCTGCTAAATTCCTTTAAAATTTTTGATGCTAATTGCTTCCCTAATTCAACACCAAATTGATCGTAGCTAAAAATATTCCAAATTATACCTTGTACAAATATTTTATGCTCATACATGGCAATTAATTTACCTAAACTTTCTGGAGACAACTTATTTATAAAAATAGTATTAGTTGGTTTATTACCTTTAAATACTTTAAAAGGAATAATATCTTTTTGAGTACCTTCTGCAATAACTTCTGCTTCTGTTTTACCATTTAACAAAGCTTCCGTTTGTGCTAGAAAGTTTGAGGTTAATTTATCTTGATGGTCTTGATTTCCATGCAATGACTTTGTAAAGCCAATAAAATCTGCAGGAATTAACTTAGTACCTTGATGAATTAATTGAAAAAAGGCATGTTGTGAATTTGTTCCTGGTTCTCCCCAAATAATAGTTCCTGTTTGGTAATCTATTGGATTTCCTTCTCGATCAACGCTTTTACCATTACTCTCCATAATACCTTGTTGCAAATAGGTTGCAAACTGATTTAAATACTGAGAATAAGGAATAATAGCTTCACTTTCTGCACTAAAAAAATTATTATACCAAACACTTATAAGTGCTAAAACGACTGGTATATTTTTATCAAAATCTTCATTTTTGAAATGCTCGTCCATCTTGTTAGCACCCTTTAGTAAACTGTCAAAATTATTGTAACCAACAGCTAAACTAACTGTTAAGCCAACGGCACTCCAAAGTGAAAAACGGCCACCAACCCAATCCCACATTGGAAAAATATTATTTTCATCGATACCAAACCCTTTTACCTTTTGAGTGTTTGTTGATACTGCAACAAAATGTTTTGCAATAACATCTTCTGAGGCAGATTTCAAAAACCACTCTTTTAAAGTATTCGCATTTGAAAGTGTTTCTTGTGTTGTAAACGTTTTTGAAACAATAACAAATAACGTTGTTTCAGGGTTTAGCTTTTTAATTATTTCATTAACATGATCACCATCTACATTACTTACAAAGTGCGTTGTTAAATGGTTTTTATAATACTGCAAAGAATCTACAACCATTGCTGGCCCAAGATCTGAACCTCCAATACCTATATTTACAATATCGGTAAATGCTTTTCCAGTGTATCCTTTTCTATCGCCGTTTACAACCTCGTTTGTAAAACCTTCTATCTTTTGTTTTACTTGATAAATTTCAGGCATTACGTTTTCACCTTCAACTTCAAATTCAGCTGTTTTTGGTGCTCTTAAAGCGGTATGCAAAACAGCTCTTCCTTCAGTTTTATTTATTATATCACCTGAAAACTGACTCTTGATAGCGTCTTTTAACTTAACATCATTAGCTAATTCTAAAAGGTATTTAAATGTTTCTTCTGTGATTCTGTTTTTTGAAAAATCGATATAAAAATCATCCCATTGAATGGTAAATTTATTTGCTCTATCTTTATGTTCTGCAAATAAATCTTTCATTTGAACGTCTTTCACATTCTTAAAATGTTCTTGAAGTTTTTTCCACGAATGGGTGGTTGTTGGGTTTATGTTTGGTAATGCCATGAATTAATTATTAAGTGATATTGGATTATCGTTTTGTTTTATAATGTGTTCTGGTTGATTTTGTTCTTCAAAAACATCTTCTAAAAAATGAATATTATCTAGCTGCATTTTTATAGGTTCAATAAATTTTAAATATTCTATTTTTAAAGAATCAGAAATGGGCTTAGCTTCTGGAAGTTTTTGCTTAAACGGATCTACTTGTTTTCCGTTTTTCCAAAAACGATAACATACATGAGGACCTCCTGTATTTCCTGTCATACCTACCCAACCAATTACATCGCCTTGTTTAACAAATTCACCTACTTTAGATTTCCGTTTTCGCATGTGTAAATATTGCGTTTCATATGTTGCATTATGTCTTATTTTTACATAATTGCCATTACCACCCCTCCTTTTGGACTCAATAACAGTACCATTTGCAGTTGCCATAATAGGGGTTCCGATGGGTGCTGCAAAATCAGTTCCTTTGTGTGGGCGTACTTTAAAACCATATACAGCAATACGACGTTTCAAATTATAGCGCGATGATATTCTGCTAAACTTTACTGGTGCTTTTAAAAATGCACGACGTAAATTTTTAGCATCTTCACTAAAATAATCTATAATACCTTTAGCAGAATCTGTTAAAAATTCAAAAGCATAAAAAGGCTCTTTATTATGTTCAAAGTAAGCAGCTTTAACTTTATGTACTCCTGTATAAATAGTGTCATCAATAAATTTATCTGTATAAATAACCTTAAATCTATCCCCTTTTTGAAGTCTTCGAAAATCGATAGTCCATGCATAAATTTCATCAGCCATTTTATATGCTAACCTTGGGCTTAATCCTTGCTTTTCTAAAGTTTCAGAAATATTATTATTTATTATACCTGTTGCTGTCTTTTCAACATATGTAATAGGTTTTTTGCTAGTATAAGCATGAACAGAATCTTGAAAATTTATAACAATATATTGTTCCAAATTGGGTTGATAAATAAAACAATTGGGCGTTTGTAATGAATCTTTATCACATAAAAGCGTGTAAGGTTTCCCTATTTGAAGACGTCTGATATCAAAAGAATCTTTGGCTTTTTCAGCAATATTAAATATTTTTGGATAGCCTACATGATTACGTTCAAGGATTTCACCAAAGCTATCTCCTTTTCTAATGGTATCTCTTTTAATAATGTAATCATTTACATTAAAACCAAATTCTAAAATTTCCTCTGGCTCTTCTATAAATGCATCAACCTCTTCAGTAACTTTTTTTTCATCTTCTTTACACCCAAAGAAGCAAATTGCCAATATAAAAACTATTAAATATCTGTTCCCCACGTTTCAATTTCTTTCTCGGTCCATAAATCTGGAAAAAATATCCTTTTTTGATATTTAGGGTGCATGTATTTTACCCATTGACTTCCTCCTGTGGCTTCTGCAGTTTTGCCACCTATGTTTAAATAATGATTAGCCGTATTATAATGTGCTAAAACCCATTTTATATTTACGGTATAATCGTAATGTCTCATAGCGTTTATCAACTTTTCATTAGCCTGAGCATCATTAGATAAAGTTTTAAATTTGCTCCATAGGTTATTGTTTTTATAAAACTTGGCGAATCTAATAAATTCATCTTTGTAGCGCTCCTCAAAAGCAGATAGTGTATATGTTTTTTTTCCCGTTTTATAATCTTTACCAGCAGCTTGCCAATACAAATGTTCAAAAGCATGTTCAAATGTTGCATCTTTTTTAAAAGTATCTCTAAAACGTTTGTCAATAAGGTTTATAAGTTCTGTGGATGCAAACTCAATCTTTCTATATTGCGCACTTTGAAAACCACTTGCAGGTGTTAAAGTCGTTCTAAACTTATTGTACTGTACTACATCCATACCATCCTTCATAATACTAAAAGATGAGGTTAACACATCAAAATAACGACTTATACGCATTATTTTACTGGTAAACATTTCTGTATCAATTTGACTACTATTAGCTATCTGATCCATTTCAGAAAGCACCATTTTAAATAGTAATTCATTAACTTGATGGTACATGATAAACACATTCTCATCTGGAAAAACAGTACGTTGCACTTGTAGATTTAATAATGCGTCTGTTTGAATATAATCCCAATAATTTATAGGTTTACTATGTAGCAAACCCTCCAAATGCACGTTGGCATCTTGATTAAGATCTTCGTATTTTTTTTTAAGTTGGTCGGTTATCTTAGAGTTCAAAATATCTTATTTATTAACACGTATTTTAAAAGGATGTTTTAGCCCTTTAAACGCTTCTAGGTCTGCTCTTAAAGACCCAACAGCCAAATCTGCTTTGATCCGTAAAGGTACTTTATTTTTGTCTTTCGACACCCAAAGTGTTAAACTTTCTTCCTCTTTAAAAACACGTCCTGCCATAACATATGGTCTAAATTTTAAAGACTCAACCTCTCCAAAATCGGTCTCAATGGTTTCCTCTCCAAGATATTTTAATTTAAAACCATAGTTTTCTTCATCAAAAAACATATCAATTTTTATCTCGTCACCAATTTTTAAATTGTTTATTTTCAAATTATTACGCAAATAATAAAAGGTAGATACCATATCTTGGATGTTAGGTTTTGTATCAATTACCGTTTTTGTTTTGTTCTTTTTATTATTTATGTGTGCCTTGTGGTTTACTTGATCAAAATCTATCTCTAAGTCCTTAGTATGGCCTCCTTCATCAATATTTCTAACAAATTTATAAGGTATATTAGTGCGCTTATCAAAATAAGTTTCATACCTGTCTTTTACCTTAAAAAACCATTTAATCATGCCGGTTGTCCATCCTTTACCAACAACGTGATAAACTTCTTTATCTTCTAATTTAGAATCCTTAACAGTTAGTGTAGCGTTACCTGCTTTAAACCAATTGCTATAACTCATTTTAAATTTAAACCATTCGCCATCTTCAAAAGCCGAATCTTGCTGAGCAAAAACTGTTTGCATGGATACTATTGCGATACATATAAGTAGTATTTTTTTCATTTTATTTGGGTCATTGCTATGTAACTCCCTAGCGCTACATTTTATTGTTCTACTAAGAAATTACAATTACTGTTCCAAAAATAAAAATTTTATTGTATATGCTATGATTAAGCAGGTTATACTTCTGTTTCATTAACAAAAATTAACGATTTATTTCAATTTTAGGGCATTACCACAAGGGTCGGGCTATCACTACTCAATCTTTTTGGGAAAAACAAAAAGGATTTCAAACAAATCGTTCTATCCCTAATGCAAACACAAAAACCTTAGAGATTAACATATTTTAAATTAAAGCGTACCTCTTTTGGCTTGTTCTCTTTCAATAGACTCAAAAAGCGCTTTAAAGTTTCCAGCTCCAAAACCTTTTGCTCCCATACGTTGTATAATTTCAAAAAACAGCGTTGGTCTATCTTCAACTGGTTTTGTGAAAATTTGAAGTAAATAGCCTTCTTCATCAGCATCAATCATAATACCTAACTTTTTTAAAGCTTCAATATCCTCAAGCAATTCATGGCTATGTTCTTCTAAGCGTCCTGGAACAGCTTTATAATAAGCCTCTGGTGGAATGGATAAAAACTCAACACCTCTAGCTCTTAATTGGCTTACCGAACTAATAATATCATCTGTAGCTACAGCAATATGTTGCACACCTGCACCTTCATAAAAATCAAGATATTCTTCAATTTGTGAGCGTTTTTTTCCTTTTGCTGGTTCATTTATTGGAAATTTTATACGCCCGTTTCCGTTACTCATCACTTTACTCATAAGTGCTGAGTATTCTGTATGGATTTGCTTATCATCAAAGGATAAAAAGTTTTCAAAACCCATAACATCTTCATACCACTTTACCCAAGTATTCATTTGTCCCCAGCCAACATTGCCAACCATGTGATCAATATATTTTAAACCTATTGGTTCTGGGTTGTAATCAGATTCCCATTTTTCAAACCCTGGTAAAAATGAACCTTTATAATTTTTGCGCTCTACAAACATGTGTACTGTTTCTCCGTAAGTGTAAATCCCTGCTCTTACTACTTTGCCATGTTCATCTTTCTCAACAACAGGCTCCATGTACGACTTAGCACCTCTACTCGTTGTTTCTTCGTATGCTTTTTTTGCATCATCAACCCATAGCGCAACCACTTTTACACCATCACCATGTTTTACAATGTGCTTATTTATAGGCGATTTGCTATTAAGCGGCGTCGTTAATACCAATTTAATTTTATCCTGTATTAACACGTAACTAACTGAATCCTTAGAACCAGTTTCTAGACCTTTATAGGCATAAGATTGAAATCCAAAGGCTGTTTTATAAAAATGTGCTGATTGTTTTGCGTTGCCTACATAAAATTCTACATAGTCTGTTCCTAAAAGTGGCAAGAAATCTTGCGCCCCTTCAAATATTTTTTTTAAACTATCCATAATATAGAGAAGCCCTTTTAATCTCCCCAAATAGGAAGAAACTCAAATCTGGGCATTGAGAGTTTTATTTTATTTTTATTAATTGTTGGCATCCTCTCCGTGGGAGGATTAAGGTGGGCTTATAACCATGATTTATGATAACTATCATCAGCAATTTTCATGGCTTCTTCTGTAATCATCATAGGTTTAAACGTATCTACCATAACAGCGAGTTCATCGGTTTTTGTTTTACCAATACTACGCTCTGCTGCTCCTGGGTGTGGACCATGCGGAATGCCTGCTGGGTGTAATGAAATATGTCCTTCTTCAACATCATTTCTACTCATAAAATCGCCATCAACATAATACAATACCTCATCGCTGTCGATATTGCTGTGGTTGTAAGGTGCTGGAATAGATAGCGGATGGTAATCGTAAAGTCTTGGCACAAAACTGCATATTACAAAAGCATCAGTCTCGAACGTTTGATGTACTGGTGGCGGTTGATGAATACGACCTGTAATCGGCTCAAAATCATGTATTGAAAATGCATAAGGATAATTATAACCATCGTAACCAACCACATCAAAAGGATGTGATGCATATACCATTTCTATAATATCATCTTGTTTTTTAACTTTAATTAAAAAATCGCCATATTCATTATAAGTTTCCAGTTCTTGTGGTTGTCTAATATCACGTTCACAAAATGGTGAATGCTCCAACAATTGCCCAAACCTGTTTCTGTAGCGTTTTGGTGTGTAAATAGGCCGGCGAGATTCGACTATAAATAAGCGATTATCTTCGGTATTAAAATCTATTTTATAGATAATTCCTCTTGGAATTAACAAATAATCACCATATTTAAAATCAAGATTCCCTAAATGCGTTCTTAATTTCCCTGTCCCTTTGTGGATAAAAATTAATTCGTCGGCATCAGTATTTTTGTAGAAATAATCTTGAGTAAATGCCTTAGGTGCTGCTAAAATAATAGCACAGTCGCTATTTATCAATACTGTTTTTCTGCTTTCTAAATAATCGTTTTCTGGTTTTATTCTAAAACCTTTTAATCGATATGATTTGATGTTATTTTTTTGTGCAATTTTGGGCGCTACGCTATATTGATTTTTA
>ENA-ORXM01002505-ORXM01002505.1-marine-metagenome-genome-assembly--contig:-NODE-2505-length-21110-cov-13.265583_pt1 | contig 21110 bp, 17 predicted proteins | sample MGYA00237867_ERZ511480 | MGnify/ENA primary metagenome ERZ511480 (study PRJEB26309, sample SAMN06266103) | marine metagenome | isolation source: Algal blade | place: United Kingdom:Sidmouth, United...
ACCATGGGGCAACGAGCAGATGTGGCATCTGTAGAAGCCATTATCAAAGCAGAGTACTTAGACAAGCCTGTACCTGTACAATTTGCTTACTACCTCAACGATCTATCGCCAATCTCTTTTTATCAAGATACGCCTGAGAACAAAGATGAATACCGCTATACTAAACTATTAGGCATAAGTAGCAGTACAGCTTTAGTCTTGAAACCGCCCTATATGCGCCGTTCTTACCAAACCCGAAGGCGAGTCACCTCCATTTTATTAGAAGCATTGCCCACTACCGTCATTTTAGGCGTCTCTGCCATCTTATTTGCCAGTATCATTGGTATCTTTTTAGGTGTAATCGCAGCAATTAAACAGTTTTCCTTCTTTGACAATAGCATCTTAATTAGTACCGTATTGGGAATTTCGCAGCCTTCGTACTTCTCTGGCGTTATCTTAGCTCTGGTATTTGGATATTTGTTGGCGGACTATACAGGTCTAAATCATACAGGACAGCTCTTTGGCCTAACTGATTTAGGAGATGAGGTCTTTCAACCCAAAAACTTAATACTTCCCGCCATTGCTTTGGGAATTCGTCCTGTCGCCATTATAGTACAACTAACGAGAAGCTCTATGTTGGATGTATTGTCACAAGACTACATTCGGACAGCAAAAGCCAAAGGATTGTCAAAGTTTAAGGTACTCTTTAAACATGGACTGCGTAATGCCTTGAATCCTGTTATCACAACCATTTCAGGTTGGTTTGCTTCCATCTTAGCAGGTGCTTACTTTATTGAGATTATCTTTGATTGTAAAGGCTTAGGATATGAAACAATCAAAGCACTCAATAATTTAGACTTTCCTGTGGTTATGGGGTCTGTTTTGTTTACAGCAACCATTTTTGTAACTATGAATATTCTTGTAGACTTGTTGTATGGCGTTTTAGATCCAAGAGTGAGACGTTAATAAGCACACGGTTTTATTTTCACATTGACATTTTATTGATAAGTACACATCTCTATTCAACTGATTGAAAATAAAGAAATTGAAAATAAGGAAAAAATAGCACATAAAAACTTCTCTGGTATTCCTTATTATATCTCCTTTATTTTTCATAAATTTACGAACGGTCCTATTCTACTTTTCTTTGACAAATGTGTCAAATCAGTCATTTATCCTTGTATTATTATTTTTAATTAATATGTATTAAAAAAATACAAACCAAATAGTGACTTCTTTTCTCCTCTCTTGCAACATTTTTGGAATCAAAACTGTATAATTTACAAAACTAATAGAGTAAAAATATTTATTTGTAATGATTTAGTTATCAAAAAAAACATAAAAAAAAAACATCTATACTCATAAAAAATACTATAAAACATTTTAAAGCTATAAATATCTTAAACTACATTAAAAAAATAGTATTTAATAATGTTATAACTTGACAATGCACTCACAAAAGTTTACTTTTACAATCCTAATATTAAAACCTTATTACATAATTATGAAATAACCCCAATAAATTATGCTATAAATACCCAAATTAATTATTATAATGAAAAAGAAAAAAGGGCAAAACACATTCAATTTTTTATACATTGAGGATGATCAAGGAGCTATCAAGTTAATGAAGATTTATTTGAATCTCATAAATTCTTTTAAATCAAAATTTGATTCTGCTTTCTATCTAAAAGATGGTATCAAAAAACTCGAAAACAACAATTTTGATATTCTATTTTTGGATTTATATCTTCCTGACCATGTAGATTCTCCTGAGGCAACAATTAGACAAATTCAAAAAGACTTTCCCAATCAGCAAATTATTGTTATTTCTTCTTATGAAGACAACGAATTTGCTTCTAAACTGATTGAGATGGGGATTTCTGACTATTTGTATAAGGAGAAAATCAATGCAAGTACTTTAGAGAAAGCAATTCTATTCTCTTTGTCAAGAGTCGGTAAAGGATTAGCAAAAGATGCTACACCAAATCAACGCATCAAAGATGCAGACCCTCCTACTGGTCCATCTACTGGTAACTAAAAATAAGAGAAAGAGTTAGATAATTAGGGATGTTTTACACAATGCCTGTTGATTCTCAAAATTTTATTGAGTTTTTAATAACTATACTTTCGTTATTACCTCATTTATTTTAATTTTGCCAATCAGCACATTTATTTATAACTATGTCTCTACCCAAACAACTTCTCTGGGGAGTTCTTTTAGGCGGATTAGTCATTTTGAATCTAATCGCTTTTACAAAGACAACTCCCAATATCAATACCGAATTTTCTATTACGCAAATACTGTCTAATAACAAGAAAAATCATGCACAAATTACCTCTCCTTCCATTGATTTGGAAGAAGAGGTGCCTGTGTCTACTCCTCAAAAGGCTTTAGGTGCTATCTCTGATGATCCTGACGATTCTCCAGATACTACTGAAGAACGCATGAAACAACAAGGACTGGTTAATGTCAAGGATGTTATTCCTGATATTAAAATTGACCTTAAATACGCTACTCCGCACAATTTTTTAAAGAAGGTACTCTATACTGATTTACACAATTGTTATCTGCAAAAAGAAGCTGCTGAAATGCTCAAAAAGGCGCAAGAGTATTTAAAAAGCATTCAGCCAGAATATAGCTTAATTGTATTTGATGGTGCTCGTCCTAATTCTATTCAAAAAGAAATGTGGAAAAAAGTAAAAGGGACACCCGAACAGAGATATGTCGCCAATCCTTACAAGGGATCTATCCATAATTTTGGAGCAGCCGTTGATTTAAGCATTGTTGATGAATATGGCATCGAATTAGACATGGGCACACCCTTTGACTTTTTTGGCAAATTGGCCCAACCTCGCTATGAACAACAGTTTTTTGATTCCAAAGAATTAACAAGAGAACAATTAGATAATCGAGCTTTATTGCGTAAAGCAATGAAACATGCAGGCTTTCGGGGCATTCTATCAGAGTGGTGGCATTTCAATGCATTTCCCAAAGAAGTCGCCAGAGAAAAATATGGAATTATAGAATAATTTAATATTTGTAAATATCTTAAATATGTTTTATTTCAAAAAAGAATACTATCAATACTTTATAAAAGTTATTTAATTTATATACATATTTACATTCAAGAATTATACGATTTATTTTATAAAAAAATAATTTATTTTTTATCCACATTAAATATTGTTAATCAAACAAAAATACATAGATAAAAAAATTTATGTTTATTTTTTGTTAAAAAAAAACACCATAAATCTAAACAAAAAGTGTTTCATTCTCGTAAAGCGTTCTATAACGACTATTTTACGCTAAACTTTTAAGAATGAACACTACCCCCCTTCGGATTCTTCTAGTTGAAGATAATAAAGGTGATGCTGTATTAACTCAATTGGCACTTGAAGCAGCTAACATATATTGTAAATTGCATGTGGTTGGCTCTGTTAAGCAGGGCTTGGATTTTATATTCAAACGCAAGCAATATGAAGACATTTACACTCCTGATATAATCATTACTGACCTTAATTTGCCTGATTTTCCTGGAACAAGGATGATCAAAGAGGTCAAACAAACCAAGCAATTAAGAGATATACCTATTGTGGTGATGACTACCTCTGATATGGAATCTGATAGGCTAAAATGTATGGAACTTAAAGCCAATGATTACATTGTTAAGGATATGGATTTTGATAATTTTGTGAACAATGTTCAAACGATTACACACCACCTTCCTTTAGCATTATAAGGAGAGAACGGTCAGCAGCTCCGTCGTTGTGCAGGGTCTCGCTATCCACTATTATGGCTTGTTTACCTATCTATTACTAATAAGCAAAACAGAACTGTACGGATACTAAATCAAATGAACCAAGCAAGCCATACCGCTACTATCGAGTCTATCTTGCATGGTCTCAACAAAAACAAAAAGAACGCAAATTTCTCCACGACATAATGATAAGCCTTGATACAAAAACTGTATTAAGGCTTTTTTATTTCTACAACATTCCTAAAAACTAAACATAGAATTACGGCACTTTTTCATTGTTTTAATTGAGCGAAGTCGAAATGAGGAGTAGAAATGAAGAAATATACCCTAAATAGAGTGAAAAATCAGTAAATAGCCGTTCAAACCATCCAAAATAGACCTGATGGTAGTGGTATGGCTCTTGGTTTTTGTGGTTTTAGTAGTTTTTGTGGTTTATGTAGTTACCCCTCCACACTACGATTATCAGTAGAGAGCCATAAGAGCGGACAGCAGGCCCATGCGTCACGACGAAGCAATCCACCGTTCTCTCCTTATTCATCTAATGCAATTAGACACATTAGGTAATAATCATACTTGTCTCTTATCACTTTGCCTAAAACCGTCCTTCTGGATAATGTGCCAACATGCGCTCATACATTTTTGCTCGAATCATTTCTTGAAATTCCTCCAAGCGATCAGGCATATATTCGTCGGGATAAAAAGGCCCATCCCAATAACAATGAATCTCGCCAGGTCGTATAAACCAAGAATCACCAGGCAATAACTCGTTGGAATTCACCGCAGTACATACCGCAATTGGTTTACCTGTTTCAATACTCAATTTAAATGCGCCTCGCTTAAACGGCTTTAACAATTCGGGTCCTGCATTGCGAGTCCCTTCAGGAAAAAGCAAGAGCGAATCGCCTTTGTCCAAGACATTACTCATAACTTTTAGGCTTCGCTGTCGATCTCGTCGGTCTTCTCTTTTGATGGGAATATGGAGGTGTTTGAGGGCAAAACCAAAGACGGGATACTTCAAAATCTCTGCCTTCGCCAACAATTTAGCCTTTCCAGGCGTCTGTACGGAAGTGATAAAGGGATCAAGATTGGAATGGTGATTGAAGATATAAACCATTGACAATGAATCATCTATTTTGTCTCGCCCATAAACTTTTAGCCGAATCCCCATAAAAAACAAACAACAATGACTGATGTATTTGGGAACATGCAAGGCTCGTTCTTTTTTGCCAATGACCACAAAAAAAACCATGAGGGGAAAAAAAAGCACCATAAAAAATACGACAACAATTCCACTCCAAATTGTACAAAAAAATCGAAAAATTCCTATCAGTAGTCCTTTCATTTCATAAATTTACCAAAATTTTTACATCATTGTTATAAATCACACAATTTGAATCCGACGCAACATAGTAAAATCGTGAAAGAAGCAGCTTATCATTTGGGTTTCCAATATGTTGGGGTCAGCAAAGCGGATTTTTTGGAGGAAGAAGCACCGCATTTGGAAGAGTGGTTGAAGCGAGATTATCACGGTAAAATGGCGTATATGGCAAATCATTTTGATAAGCGACTCGATCCTCGAAAATTAGTGCCAAATGCAAAATCGGTGGTTTCTTTACTCTACAATTATCATACGGAAGCCAAACAAAAGGATGAAAATGCGCCCAAAATTTCTAAGTACGCTTATGGTGAAGATTACCATTTTGTGATAAAGGCAAAATTGAAGGAATTGTTACACATTATTCAAGAAAAAATTGGGGCGGTAGAAGGTCGTTGTTTTGTGGATTCCGCACCTGTCTTAGAACGCCCGTGGGCAGAAAAAAGTGGAATTGGATGGGTTGGTAAACATTCATTGCTAATCAATAAAGAAGCGGGTTCTTACTTTTTTTTGGCGGAATTAATCATTGATTTGGAGATGGAAGCGGATGGTCCCATTAAGGATTATTGTGGGACTTGTACTCGTTGTATTGATGCTTGTCCGACGGAGGCGATTGTGGAAAACAAGGTCGTTGATGGGCGTAAATGCATTTCGTATTTTACGATTGAGTTGAAGGAGTCGATTCCTGCTTCGATGAAGGGGAAGTTTGAAAATTGGATGTTTGGTTGTGATATTTGTCAGGAGGTTTGTCCTTGGAATCGCTTCGCTCGTCCGCACCAAGAACCTGCTTTTGAGCCACACCCTGATTTGTTGGAGATGTCGTTGGGGGATTGGCAGGAATTGACGCAGGAGGTTTTTAGTAAGGTATTTCGGAAATCGGCAGTGAAGCGGACGAAGTTTGGGGGGTTGGTCAGGAATATTGCGTTTTTGGGGGAGAGGGATGGGTAAGATGTAAGGCATCTTGAAGATGCCTTACATCTAAACGGAGATGCAAGACACTTTAGAAGTGTCTTGCATCAAAAATGGAAGGCATCTCTAAGATGCCTTCCATTTAAAACTTGCATTTCTGTTGTGTTCCATTGTATAAGTAAACAACGAATTATTATACAATGCCTTATCAACCCAATCATATTTACCATATCTATAATCAAGGAAATAACCAACAATACATCTTTTTTCAAAAACGTAATTATTCCTTTTTTATCAATAAAATGCGCCAATATCTACTACCCTATGTCGATATTTTGTGTTACTGTTTAATGCCTAATCATTTTCATTGGATGGTACATACAAAGATGGAAGCTTGTATGCCCTCTAATGCTATAAAACCAAGAAAAAAAATACAGACATCTAATAACAATTTAATACAGTCTGATGATTACCAACAAAACCTAAGTCATGCCATTGGCAAATTGCTCAGTAGCTACACAAAAGCTATCAATAAACAAGAACAACGTTCAGGCTCTCTATTTAGAAGCCATACCAAAGCCAAAAATGGCATCATTGAAGAACTCATTACCATTAACAATGAAGATACATTAATTTTTAAGCCCAACAATCCTTATGTAAAAATATGCTTCAACTACATCCACAACAATCCTGTAAAAGCCCACTTAGTCGCAAAGCCAGAATACTGGGAACACTCATCTGCACAGGATTACAAAGGACTACGAAACAATGATTTATGTAACCAACAGCTTGCACAAAAAATTATATGGCAATAAACAAAAGCTAACACCAATCACTTCTCCGCCAAAATCAAATAATGGTCAAAGAAAAACGCATTTTGAATCAAAACCGTTTTTACAATTTTCAAACCCCGTTTTGTCAGCATCGTTTCATACTCCGCCAAATCATATTGATGTGGATGCAAAATATCGCCAGGCAATGCTCTGAAAATATGCTTAAAAAAACCATAATTGTGCGCATCAATCGTCAGCAATAACTGCCCTTCAGACTTTAAAGCATTTACCAAATTATCCGTACTTCCTTCAATATCTTTGACATGATTAATCACATTCATACAACACACTACATCAAATTCTTTCGTTGCTTTGTACGCCTCTAAACCCGTAAAAATAAAATTCACATACGGATATTCTGACTTCTCAAAGTAGTCCAATTTTTCCGTATATTGATTGAGTAGTGGGTCGATTGCCGTTACTTTTTGATTGGGGAAAATCGTAAAAATCCCCGATGGTCCACAACCTGCGTCCAATACAGACGCTCCTTCAGGAACTTTGAAATCATCGCCCAAAGTTCCTAAAAGATTCGTCCAATATTTGCTTTTCCATTGAGCATATTCGGCTTTATCCTTCTTTTTTAGATAATTTTCCCACCACCGAATTTCTGCCCATTGTGCCACTTTCCAACGCCAAGTCGTTGCCATAAAAATCGTTTTCGTATTTTAAACGTCTCACTTGTCACCCGTCACTCGCCCCTCATCACACCTTATAAATATCGCCATAAACTCGATAAAATCCAGCAGCAGATTCTCGAAGTTCCTTTACGATAAATTCAGCATTTTCCGTTCTAAGGTTCTTTGGAAATTGTACATTCCAATCTTTCTTGTATCCATCAGATAATGCTCGTACTCTCAATTTTCCACCAATTTTAGTACATTTTAGCCTGATGCCTTCTAAGTCGCTTGTCGCTGTTTCCAAAATATCTGTTTGAATGATCTCAACCGTTTTAGGAGCTTCAATATTCGTAATTTCTGCGACTTTTCCTGCCTTAGAATCCGTGATTGCCCCTTCACTTACATCAATGCATGTCAGCATTCCGTAGGTCGTGACGATGTACAATTTACCTTCATAATACTGCATCGAATAGCCAGAACCACAGGTCGTCGCCAATTTCCACAAGCGTTCACCATCTTTATTAAAGCAGTAAATGAATCCCGAATCATCGCCACCAAAAATCAATTCATTGTCTTTAGAAGAAGCGCAAGAATAGACAGGACGATCTGCTACTGAGGTAGACAATAAATTCCCTGTGGCATCAAACAATTCCAATGCTTTTGAAGATGAAGCCGCCAAAACGGTATTGCCCATACGCCATCCAAAAAGGACGGCACCTCTTGTACTTTGATCCCAAATCTGTTCCCCACTTTCGCTATCATAACACGTCACGCCTCGATTGTGTCCGTGATAAATTTGGCTGCCATCACAACGCACCATCCAACCTGCAATACCGATACTTTTTTTCGCCCACTGCTCCTCATCCTCGTGATTAATCGTCGTCACATATCCTCCACGATCCGACACGACCAACAATCCATCATTAATATCCAACCAATAAATATCAAGATTCTCGCTAATTTCATACGCCAAACGTGGTACTTTACCCGTTAAGTCATAAACGTTACCATTATCGCAGCCCACATAAATCCAATCCTCATCCGCAATAATACATTTCACACCATCAGGCAATTGATATTGGTTCACGACTTCCCCGTCGTGATTCAATTTAAAAACCCGTCCTCCTTGATTTCCAACCCAACAAAAATCCTCATCAATATAAATTCCAAAAGCAGCAGACCCTGAATTAAATTTCCACAAAACAGGCGCATTCGGCGCTTTAGATTTCGGCGTCGTATTGCGACGAGTTGATGAACCAGAAGCAGCCACACTATTAGAAGTAGAAGCCGTTGGTGGTGGCGACGGAATACTTCTACGAGTAATTGAACGTTTTTTACGTACACCTTGCACCGCAGCCGCATAGCCTTTTTTCTTCTTTCCAGCAATCTTTTTATCCGCATCCTTTTGGGCAGCCTCTTCCGAAGCATACTCCTTTTCAGACGATGTACCATTCGTTCCAATCCGCCCATAACGGACACTCACCTTCTTACCATCCACCGTCACTTCATAAAATTTATGTGCGCCCACCGCCTGCGATAATTCTAAATATGTCTTTGTCATTTTAGGGTTTTTTTATTTTATATAATTTATTCTTTTTTAATTTTATTTTTTGGAGAGAACGGCAAAGCAGCTTCGTCGTTGCGTTTGTCCCTGCTATCCGCTAATGGCTGGCATTTCTAAAAAGCCATTCCATTTCACAATACATTCTGTGAAAGCCCAACTTTGCCAACCCAATCAGCCAACCACTACTATCAGGTCTATTTTGGATGGAATGTATCTTTGTTCAACTGCTAAAAGTATTATAAATTCTCTTGGAATTTTGGCGATTGCTGTTCTAATGTTCCTCCTAATTTTTTTATTCGTTTTTGTAGCTTTAATTATTCATTCCTTAACCCATTGAAATGTGTCAGAAGCCAATGTTTTTGTAAGCACGTAATAAGATTTTACTCCAAACAATTTTGCATATGAATTAAATTTAGAGCGATAGGCAGTATTGATATTCGATATATACGAGTCATCAGATGATGACCAATTAATAATTGACAGCAATATTATCTCTGTATCTGTATTTATATTGAAAGGAGCACAGTTATTAATTCGATTCCCAAGTGGCCTGCCCAGAAGAATTGAAGAAAAAATACAAAGTGTATCTAACGATTTTTCAAGTAAATTTCTAATTCTGTATTTATAAATGCCTTCTTTTATTTCATTAATTTTTTCTTGTTCTATGTTAATATCTTGTTCTTCATCAATACTATCATTTCCCCAATTTTTCAACTCAATTAAGAATAATTTATTATCATTTTGATTATACCAACAGAAATCCATCTCTCTAATGTGCTGCATTTTTTTATAAGCAGGACACTCACAAATTCGGAAATAATTATCATCAGGAAATTCGAGTGTTATAGAACTTTCTGTAAATACCATTTTATAATTATTATTTTAAGTTGCCTAAATCCTGATAAATTTCCTCTTCGTACATTTTTAATGCCTCGTTGATTATAGAATTTGTCGGAAGAACTCCATCACTTATATCTTTAAAAGAGTTTGTTATTGAGGAACCTTGTTCTCGTTCTAAATTCCAACATAAAGTTTCTATATTTTCCCGCTTAGAACTATTGGCTAATTGCTTAGTGACAAAATAGCTATGAGAAGCAATAAATATTTGCACTCCAGCCTTTGACATTGCCACTAACATTTCAACCATCTGCCGAACTGCATCAGGATGCAAAGCCGTTTCTGGTTCATCCATAAATAGTACTGTCCCTTTTCCTAATTGCCTATTTGTAATTAGGGTAGTTAGAATGCCAATTTTTTTTATTCCTTCGGCTGTTTGCTGAATGGCAAATTTTTGATTTCCCCTCTTGAAAATAAATGGTTGTTCCGTTTTTCCTGTTTGTTCAATTTTGCCTTCAAATAATTCTTCGAGAGATTTATTAACAGAACTTAATTCACTTCCTACTCTTTCTTTAGTAGTAGGCAAATCCAAGGATTTAATTAAATCCAAATAAGTATCATCAAAACCTACTCCATATTCCTGTTCTCTAATTATACGAATATCAGAAAAGGCGGTTAAGACCTCTTTTGCAGGTATAAATAGTGCATTAATTGTGTTTGATGGAATTGGCTTAATGTCGTTGTTACAATCAGGAATTTTCCTTTCAGTTCTATCACCAAAAGAAAAATATAGGTCTTGGTCATATTTACCATTGTCTCCAACTAATGAAAGCTCAACTTTTAACTTATCTTTACTTCCCTTTTGTACTAAATCACCTATTCCATTATTACGTGGCATAAATGTTTTCAACATTTTATCGGATAGTTCTCTACCAAAAACTACTTCTGAGTTCTTCACCTTTTTTGAATAGACTTCAAGTGCTTTAACAGTAGAATATAATAACTTTAATAATCCTGTTTTTCCAGTATCATTTTTTCCAACAATCAAATTTATAGAAGGAATATCCTTAACTTCTAAATTTGAGTGAGCCATGAAATTTTTTATATTTACTGATTTTATCATTTTTAGTCTATTTCATTTAAAATACAGTGACGAAGTTATAGTTTTTTTAGATATTTCTATTTTTTATTACTATCAACAAGTCAATAGAAGTCCCGACCTCAACCACCTAGACCCGATAGTAGTGGTATGGCAAGTAGTTTTTGTGGTTCTTACTTTATACCAAGCCTACTTGCCATAAGAACGGATAGCGGGACTTTCCATAACGATGAAAGAGGAACTGTTCTCTCCTAATTTTTTAATTATCAATTCCACGGATTCACTTAATTTAAGCCTTCGTTTTTTCGGCATCTGCCAAAAATTTTGCCAAGCCTATATCGGTCAAGGGGTGATTGAGTAAGCCCATAATGGATTTGAGGGGGCAGGTGACGACATCTGCGCCCAACTCGAAGGAACGGACGATGTGGAGGGGATTGCGAATGGATGCCGCTAAAATCTCGGTGGGTGTGCCATAATTTGCGTAGATTTCGACCATTTGCCCGACCAATGCCATGCCGTCCCAATTTGTATCGTCGATGCGCCCGATGAAGGGTGATACGTAAGTTGCACCTGCTTTTGCCGCCAAAATCGCTTGTCCTGCCGAGAAAACGAGGGTGCAATTTGTGCGAATTCCTTTGTCAGAAAAATATTTCAACGCTTTTACACCGTCTTTAATCATAGGAATTTTTACGACGATATTCTCGGCAATTTCTGATAGTTTTTCGCCCTCTGCAATCATATCTTTGTACGATGTTGAGAAAACTTCTGCACTTACATCGCCATCAACCAAATCGCAAATATCTTTGTAGCGTTGCATAATTTCTGCTTCGCCCTTAATGCCCTCTCTTGCCATCAACGAAGGATTCGTCGTTACACCATCTAAGATGCCCAAATCAACACCTTCTTTAATATCTGCTAAATTTGCTGTGTCTATAAAAAATTTCATATTTATTCGTTGTATTTTTGAGCCGTAAAGATACAATTTTTTATTAAGGAATGATACAAAACAAATGTTCATTTTTATCTTCGACATTTTTCTATTTACTTCGTTAGAAAGCCTCATCGTAGCCCTGCTATGCCTACGTTTTTTGCCTCATAAATAAAAAAATCTCTTTGCTAAAATTTGTACCTTTATTTTCAAATCATTCCTTGAGTTCTGATAAAATTTTACCTTTTGAAAAAAAGCATTGTATTTCCTGTTATCAACGATTTGACGTACGATCAGCGTATGCAGCGCATCTGTCGTAGCTTGGCGAAAGCGGGTTATGAGGTGACGCTGATTGGGCGAGAATTGCCTGATTCTAAACCGTTAATACAACAGGATTTTCAGCAAGTTAGAATGAAGCTTTCGGTCAATAAGGGAAAATTATTTTATCTTTTGTACAATTGGAAACTTTTTTGGTTCTTGCTCAAAAATGATTTTGATATTATTGGATCGGTGGATGTGGATACGTTGGTGGCTGCTCATTCTGTGGCGACGCTCAAAGGGAAACCGCTTGTTTTTGATGCCCACGAATATTTTTCGGAAGTTCCTGAAGTTGCCCATCGTCCAAAAGTAAAATGGGTGTGGGAAAAAGTCGAAAGTTGGATTTTTCCGAAGTTGAAATATGCGTATACGGTCAATCAGTCTTTGGCTAACATTTTTGAAGAAAAATATGGGGCACCTTTTGAAGTGATACACAATGCGACGGTCTTAGAAGATAAAGATTTTCCTGAACAACCAAAGGATTATATTTTGTATCAAGGAGCTATAAATGTAGGTCGTGGTTTGGAGCAAATTATTCGAGCGATGCCGTATTTAGAGACTCGTTTGGTTATCTGTGGCAAGGGCGATGTTTTTGAGGATTGCCAAAACTTGGTCAAGGAATTAAACTTAGAAAGAAAAGTGGAATTTAAAGATTTTGTTCCTCCGCAAGAGTTGAAAGAAATAACGCTACATGCTATCTTGGGACTCAATATATTGGCGCATCAAGGCGAAAGTTATTATTATTCTTTAGCCAATCGTTTTTTTGATTACATGCACAGTGGTATTCCCCAAATTTGCAGCAATTTCCCCGAATATCGACATTTCAATGACAAATATAATGTTGCTCTTTTGGTTGATGATTTAGAGACGGAAACCATCGTCAATGCTCTAAAAAAAATCATAGACAATGATACATTACGAAAAGAATTGCACCAAAATTGCCTAAACGCCCGAAAGGAATTAAATTGGCAAAATGAAGAAAAAAAACTATTAAAATTATTTCAAAAAATTTCGCTATAAAATTTATATGATTAATATCTCCAACATAAAACAAATATTCCAAGAAGACCTCAAAGAAATTTATCCCAAAAAAGAAATAAATTCGCTCTTTCATATTGCAGCAGAATCTATTTTAAAACAAGATAAATTGTCGTTGATGGTCAATAAAGAACAGGCGTTAAGCGAGTCAGAAAAAATAGCATTTACAGCAGTATTAGAAAAATTAAAAAAGCAAATTCCTATTCAATATATTTTGGAAGAAGCGTTTTTTTATGGTTTGAAACTATATGTCAATGATAACGTTTTGATTCCTCGTTTTGAGACGGAAGAGTTGGTTGAGTTGATTGTACAAACGACCACACAAAACAAACCCAACTATATTTTAGATATTGGAACGGGAAGTGGTTGTATTGCTTTGGCGTTGAAAAAAGAACTAAATGCAACCAACGTATTTGCCGTAGATGTGAGTTCTGAAGCATTGGAAGTTGCACAGAAAAATGCTACCCAAACCAACCTTTTGATACAATCTTTGTTGATGGATATATTGCAGGAAACCAAGTGGGAACACTCGCCTTTTTTGGATATTATCGTGAGCAATCCGCCGTATATTCCGCTATCAGAAAAAGCGTTGATGCACGATAATGTCTTAAAGTACGAACCACATTTGGCACTTTTTGTAGATAATCAAGAACCGCTTATTTTTTATGAAAAGATAGCCGATTTTGCCCTTCAACACCTGAAACCCAACGGACACTTATTTTTTGAAATGAACGAATTTAATGCCCAAGCCGTAAAAGAAATGGTAGCGCATAAAGGTTTTAAAAACGTGGAAATTGTGAAAGACATGTATGGTAAAGAACGTATGTTGAAGGCTGAAAAAAGGAATTAAAACTGATACTGTGTTATGGCATTTTTTTAGGAGCAAACGGTAAAATACTTCGTCGTGACGGAAGGTCCTGCTATACGCTACTATACCAAAATCCAAACGAGGGCGACCACAAGGGTGCGCCCCTACAAATGCCAACGCTATTTTGGTATAACGCTGCTATCGCCAACGCTATTTTGGCATAACGCTCCTATCAGGGCTATTTTGCATGGTCTCAACTTCCATCAACTAAGAAGGCAAGTACTTCAACAAAAAATCTATCTGATTTTGTCCCATTATTGCCCGAATTTCAGCTTCAGTAAATCCTTCTTTTAACAAGGCTTCGGTGAGTACCACCATTTGCGCCGAATTAAAATAAGTGGAAACGCTACCATCAAAATCAGAACCCAAACAAACATGTTGAATGCCCACTAAATCTGCCGTATAACGCATCGCTTTGGCAATCGCTATCGGTTTTACATCACCAACGGCTTCTTTCCAAAAACCAATGCCAATCATTCCTCCTGTATTGGCAATCATTTTGATTTCTTCGTCTGATAGATTCCGAATACTGTTGTGTGTGCCTTGTACGCCTGTGTGAGAGATGACGACGGGACGGGTAGCAACTTTGATGGCATCTCGAATTAAGGCAGGAGACGCATGGGCTAAATCGACTAAAATCTTTTTTTCCTCCATGCGCTTAACGACTTGTTTCCCTAAATCGGTAAGACCTCCTTTGTTCACACCTGCCGCAGAACCACCCACTAAATTATCAAAAAAATGTACCAAGCCCATCAAACGGTAGCCTTCATTATATAGACGATCTAAATTTTCTACTTTTCCTTCTAATGCGTGTAATCCTTCGATTGACAACATGCCTGCCACCATATTTTTGTTTCCTTGCCGTTCCTTTAAGAAGTTTTGTAAATCGCTACTACTTTTGATTATCTTTAGTTGTCCCTCTGAATCTTTTTCGGCTTGGTGTAAGATTTCGCTTTGATAAACTGCCCGTTCACACAGGCTATTCCAAGTTCGTATGGGCCAGCGATTTCCTGCTGCCAATAAGGTGATGTTGTCGGTATCCCCTGTATTGCTTTTGTAGTTTTGTCCTTTGGGTGATTTGATAACGGCGTCAAATACTTGTAGCGTCACATTTCCTTCCAACAATTTGGGGACATCTACATGCCCAGATCCATTCTTCAAAATATTGCGATCCCACAATAAATTGTCCGAATGCCAGTCGGCTATGTTGAGGGTTTTGTGGAGTTTTTTGGCTTGTTCTGAAAGTTCTGGTAATGTGGTTAAAATTGTTTTATTCATCTGGCGATCTACCACTTTTCCTGCCACGAAAAAGAACACAATTGCTCCAAGCATCAATAAAATTAAAAGGATAGATAGAACTCGTTTCATGGGATTTTTTTATACACACAAAGTAAAACGTAAATATACGTAATTTCCATGCAACATAGACCTGATAGTAGTGGTATGGCAAGTAGTTTAAGTAGTTTTTGTGGTTTAAGTAGTTTTTGTAGTTGTGGGGTTTATAATGGTTGGTTTACTTGCCATAAGAACGGATAGCAGGCAGCCCCATTACGATGAAAGACAAACCGTTCTCTCCAAATCATTAGAATTTAGAAATTATGATTTAGAATTTAATTTCTTTGAGAATCTGGACGACAAAAGATGTAAAAATCACATAATCATTAGACACATGCCTTCAATATGTTGTATTTTTGGAGGATAGAAACAGTAACATGAAGAAAATAATTATCCTTTTTATCGCATTTTTGAGTATGAGTAGCCAAGTAATTGCCCAAGCTGATTACCAACGCCTTCGAGTATTTGTAAACGAAACTGATTTGCATACGTTGGCGCACAAAGGTGTCGATTTGTCTCATATTCACCTCATCAAAAATAGTTATTTAGAACAAGATTTTTCGCCTTATGAAGTGGAGCAAATTAAAGAGGCTGGACTAAATTATGAGATTTTGTATAAAAATGCTTCGGAATACTATCACGACCAACGACGAAAAAGTGTACTCCTAAAATCGACCAGTTCGCTTTCCAGCAATTGTGCGGAGGCTTTGATTTATGAACAATATAGTGAGCCTGAAGAATTTGATATGGGCGATATGGGCGGTTTTTTCACGTATGAACAAATGTTATGGCATTTAGACAATATGCATGCATTGTATCCCAATTTGGTTTCAGAACCACAGCCTATTAGCGATTTTTTAACCTATGAAGGACGACCCATTCATCATCTGACCATTACAAAACCTGATTCAACTATTGAGAAAAAACAAATTCTTTATACAGCCTTACACCATGCGAGAGAGCCGATTTCTATGTCGCAACTTATTTATTTCATGTATTATGTATTGGAGAATTTTGACAATGATCCTTCTATAAAATATTTATTAGAACAGTACGAATTAAATTTTGTGCCTTGTATCAATCCCGATGGATACGTTTACAACAATGAAGTTTATCTCGCTAATCCAAACGCTCCTACCTTTGGATTTTGGCGAAAAAACAAAAGAGACAATGACCTTAGTGGTGCATTTAATCCGAACTTAGATGGTGTTGATCTCAATCGAAATTATGGGTATAAATGGGGTTATGATCCTTTTGGTTCGTCACCTTCTCCTGCGTCTAATGTATATCGGGGTCCATTCGCATTTTCAGAACCAGAGACTCAGGCAATGCAGTGGCTTTGTGAACAGAATCAATTTTATGTCGCCCTCAATTATCACTCTTTTGGAAATTTATTAATTTATCCGTGGGGCTATGAATTGGGATTGGTTACAGACCACAACCATGTTTTTGAAACGATTGGACAATCTTTAACGAGCCAAAATGAATATGTCGCTGGAACTGCGGAAACAACCATTGCGTATCCTGCCAACGGCAATAGTGATGATTGGATGTATGGAGATACGGAAAATAAACAATCTATTTTTTCTTTTACACCAGAAGTCGGAACAGGTGTCGATGGCTTCTATCCTACTGATAATCAGATTGTTAAACTTTGCCAACAAAATATTTTGCAAAATCTAAATGCACTTAGAGTTTTAGGAAGTTTCGGCAAAGCAACTGACCTAACAGGAGCTCATTTAACGCAACTGAATGGGCAATTGCATTTTGATATTAAACAAAACGGATTGGAAACAGGGCATTTCACGGTAAATGTAACGCCTATTTCTCCGGAACTCACTATTGAGGCATACATCGAAACACCCAATTTATCAGTAGGTGATATTTACCAAGATTCTTTGACGTACACACTTGATGAAAACTTCATTTATGGACAAGAAATCATTTATGCCATTTCAGTAGATAATGGAGAATATATCACGACAGATACCATTACCAAAATATACAAAGTCGATTCGACAAATGTTGAAGTCTTGGTTGATAATGCTTGTGATGATTTAACTTTGTGGAACAACAATGGTTGGGGAATTACAACTTTAGAGTTCCATTCAGAAAATGCTTCTTTGACGGATTCGCCCGTCGGAAATTATGAAAGCAATCAATACTCTGAACTTATTTTAAAAGATACTTTAGACCTCACAAACGCAACCTATGCCGAATTAAATTTCTGGGCTAAATGGGTTTTGGAAGAGTATTATGATTACGTTCAAATCATTGCAACAAACGTAGAAACAAACGCACAAACAAGCCTTTGTGGAAAATATACAGACCTTGTTCTTCCTGCTAATGATGAACCTGTTTATCACAATGCACAAACAACTTGGGTCGAAGAAAGTATTCCATTAAATGATTTTTTAGGAGAAAAAATTCAAATCAAATTTACCCTCCAAACGGATGATTTATTGACCTATGATGGCTTTTATTTAGACGATGTACGTTTGCACATCAATCAAGACACAACGGAATTGGACACGATTGATATGGGCATTGATGCCCTACAAACGCAGAATCTCCACATCGCTCCAGCACAACCCAATCCCACCAAAGATTGGCTAAACATCAACTACCATGTGCCGCAAAATGCAAAAAACACAGCGTTTTATTTATTAAATGAAGTGGGTCAAATTGTACACCAACAAAACGCACAAAAAAATGCGGTTATCAAGTTGGATGTAAGTCGTTATCCCAATGGCATTTACTTCTATTATTTGCAGTCAGACCAACACAAAAGCAATTTACAAAAAGTCGTTATTTATTAGAGGGGCGAGTGATTGGTGACGAGTGACAAGTGGTGATTAATCACTCGTCACCTGCCACATCTCACCCATCACTCACTTACTTTCCCCACGAAGCTGGACGCTCCACAGAACAAATCTTTTTCCGCATAATTGCCTTTACTTCTTCATAAGACAAAGGGTAAAAATCGTGAGAATCAACGCCTACATCAAAAGCCATTCGCTCTTGTTCGTCGGGCAGATTCCCATGCGAATGCCCATACAATTGCCAATTTCCTCGATATTCACCTCTCCAAACTCGCATGGCATAGTGAAAAAGAATAATGCGCTGTACTCCATTGGCGCAATCCGCATCTTTGACCTTTAGCTCATAATAATCCTTGATCCACTTAAATTTTTGGGGATGTTTCAGCGCAGCCCATTCGTGATTTCCCGTAATCAAGTATTTTGTTCCGTTCAAACGATCCAAAATTTCACCCACTTTATCGGGGTCCTTTAGTCCAAAATCGCCAAGATGATACACCGCATCTCCTTGTTGAATCTTCTCATTCCATCGTTGAATCATCACCTCATTCATCTGCTCCACATCCTCAAAAGGACGATCACAAAACTTTATAATATTGGTATGACAAAAGTGATGATCTGAGGTAAAAAATATATTACTCATTCTTTTTTTATTTTATTTTTTTGGAGAGAACGGACAGTTCCTTCGTCGCAAAGCATGGGCCCGCTGTCCGCTAATGGATGGCATTTCTCAAATGCCTTTCATTTTTCACATTCCATTCTGTGAAAAGCCTAACACGCCAACGCAAGCATCCAACCACTACCATCGGGTCTATTTTGGACTGTCAGAACCAGAACCACCATGTCCTTAACCCAAATATTGTATAGATAGTTCAAAAACGTTAAAACAAGTAGCTATACATATTCAAAAAACATCAAAATTATTGATAATAAGGCTTGTCACTTCACTTCTTCCATTAAAATCCTCAATATCTTACCTGCCACATTCCTAAGAATGTCTGAATCCTATAGATTTTGCCAAAATACTTGGAAAATTCGCATAAAAGTCACACTTTTACTTCTAACATGGAGAACCTCACTGCTTGGATTGCACAATTAGATGAATGGCGCACTCAACTTGCCTTTAAATTCATTGTAACAGCACTTATCTTTTTAATATCAATAGCTGTTTACTACCTTATTCTAAGATTCATTTATCCCTTAAAAGAAACAGAAAATAAAAAAGAATACTTACAGCAAAGAAAGTATTTAAAACAGAATTTACGCAATGTTGTTTTCTTTATAGGAAGTATTTTAATTGCTTATATTTGGTTGGCAAATCATCTTTTAGAATTAGCTGTATTCATTGAAAAACTTATTGGGATTAGTCCTGACATTCAACGCAAAATAGTCAAGAGTATTCTTATAGTTATTTTTTTAGCGATTGTTCGCAAAGGTGCAACTCGCTTGTTTTTTCAGCTCAATACCGATGTCAAGCGCAATTATCGCACCCGAAATATCATTACTTATAGCATTTTTTCGTTGGGAACAATTTTAGTGGGGCGTATTTGGTTTGCAGGATTGGATTCGATTGCGACATACTTTGGATTATTGTCGGCTGGTATTGCGATTGCCTTAAAAGAACCCATTGTCAATCTCGCAGGCTGGGTTTTCATTATGTTTCGTCGTCCTTTTGAATTGGGGGATAGAGTGGAAATTGGCGGTCATTCGGGCGATGTCATCGACATTAATATCTTTCAATTTACGCTCAATGAAATAGGGAATTGGGTTGATGCCGACCAAAGTACAGGGCGCATCATTCACATTCCCAATGCCCGAGTTTTTGTGGAAACACAGGCAAATTATACAAGAGGATTTAATTTTATTTGGAATGAGATTCCTGTTTTAGTAACCTTTGAAAGTGATTGGCAAAAAGCGAAAGAGATACTTCAAGACATTGCCGATGATTACTCTATTGGTACACAACAAATAGCAGAATATCACCTCAAAAAAGCCACTGAAAAATACCTTATTTATTATAGCAAACTCACCCCGAAAGTCTATACGGATGTCAAGGATAGTGGTGTGATGCTCACGATTCGCTACCTTTGTACACCACCAAAAAGACGGGATTCTAAAGAAAAAATTTGGGAAGAGATTCTCTTAAAATTTGCACCACACAACGATATTGACTTCGCCTATCCAACGACTCGACGATACGACAATCAATTTGAAGGAAAAGGTAAAACCCCAAATGTTCCTCCTTCGAGTAAACGGGATTAGTTTGCTTAGTTCTCTTTCTTGGTTAACCATATAAGGTCATATAAGCAGTTCATAGAAGTTGAGACCATGCAAAATAGACCCGATAGTAGCGTTATAGCCTACTTAGTTTAAGTCGTTTTTGTGGTTTAAGTCGTTTAAGTAGTTATTTGGTTCTTTCCTTTATAAATTGATTGGCTATAGTAGCGGATAGCGGGCCTAGACGTGACGACGAAGCTCCTGACCTTTCTCTCCTAATATATATCTGACGGATATATTTCTTTTTGGTTTAATGGAATAGGATGTGGAGGGTGATGAGGGAGAGGAGTAAACCAAAGCCGATGTTGCGAATGGTGGGGCTGTCGAACTTGACTAAATCGTTCCATTTTTTGAAGCCTTTTTGGTTTAGGATGATGGAGGCGATGGCGATTGCTGTAAATGCAATGGTGATGACCCAACCTGCTCGTACAAAGTAGTTCATCTCAGGGAAGAAATAGATGATGATTCGGTGGAGGGGAATCGTGGAAAGGAATGCGGCTAAGGTGACTTTGCGGTTTGGGGCGACTAAAAATGCGGCTGTACAAATGAG
>ENA-ORXM01002506-ORXM01002506.1-marine-metagenome-genome-assembly--contig:-NODE-2506-length-21110-cov-5.183949_pt1 | contig 21110 bp, 21 predicted proteins | sample MGYA00237867_ERZ511480 | MGnify/ENA primary metagenome ERZ511480 (study PRJEB26309, sample SAMN06266103) | marine metagenome | isolation source: Algal blade | place: United Kingdom:Sidmouth, United...
ATAAATTGGATGTCTTCGAGACTTCGAATTCCGAAGAATTCGGGTATTCGTTCGGTATCTCAAAGTTCTCCGACTTTTCGAATAATTTTGAGTCCGTGAATATTGATGAAGAATTTATTCTAGGTACACGTTCCGCAAACTATTCTTATTTTGGCTCTGGATATTCCAACGCCAATATGGCCGCATTACTGAACGAAAATCAAGAGGAGTACATCTCAAAAGTAGGAATCGTTCTCGTAGAGACGGGACGCTTTCAACTCGATTTTGAGCGTGTTACCCTTTCCACCGGATATGATTTCGATACAATCGGCGTAGAAATCGAGCATCTTTTGAGTGCTGAAAGTACTTTGAACACTGAATTTACGGTTAACGAATAGTCCGGCACATTTCCGATAAAGATGGTAAATTTGGGCATGGCGGAATTTCCCAAAAAGCTTCAAAAGAAATTATCGGACCGTGAGCATCAAAATGCCCTCAGACGATTACCGGCAGAAAGTACCTTGGTCGATTTTTCCTCTAACGATTATTTGGGTCTTTCAAGAAATCGCGAACTTTTCGATGCTGCATCCCGCCTACTCGAAGCAAAAGGAATTTTAAAAAACGGCGCAACGGGATCCCGTTTGCTTTCCGGTAACTACGTGCTTTACAAAGAGCTTGAAGACGTACTTTGCGATTTCCATCAAACCGATTCGGCTTTGGTCTTTAATTCGGGCTACGACGCCAATATCGGGTTTTTCGGTTCCGTACCACAGCGGGGCGATATCGTTTTTTACGATGAATATGCGCATGCAAGCATTCGCGATGGTATCAAAATGGGCAATGCGAAAAGCTATAAGTTCAAACATAATGATTTACAGGATTTAAAGAAAAAGTGTCAGGCTGAGCGCAGTAGAAATGCACTGGCCAAGAATACTGAAATGAGTTCACCGAGCGTGGTCACTGAGCGAAGCCGAAGTGAAGCCGAGGTATATGTTGTTACCGAATCCGTTTTTTCTATGGATGGTGATTCCCCCGACCTCAGAGCGTTTGCCGATTTCTGTAAGGAAAGCAATTGTCGTTTGGTCATAGACGAGGCCCATGCCGTTGGTGTTTTCGGGGAAAATGGAGAAGGCCTAGTACAGTATTTGGGTTTACAGGATGCAATTTTTGCCCGTATGGTCACTTTTGGAAAGGCCATAGGATGCCATGGTGCAGCGGTATTGGGTAGCAAAATCTTAAAGAATTATTTGGTTAATTTTGCGCGTAGTTTTATCTATACGACCGGGCTTCCGCCACATTCGGTTGCCACAATTCTGGCCGCATATGAAAATCTTCAATCTAGTAAAAGGGTTCAGGAAGGTTTAAAGACAAGAATCGGTTCGTTCAACCTTGAACTTGAAGCATTAGGGCTTGAGCCCTATTTTATCCCCAGTGATTCGGCCATTCATTGTTGTATTGTAGGCGGAAACACAAACGCAAAATCAATAGCCAAAAAAATACAAGAGCGAGGGTTCGATATACGTCCCATTCTTTCACCGACTGTACCTGAAGGGCAGGAGCGATTGCGTATTTGTCTGCACAGTTTTAATACGAAGGAGGAAATAACCGAAATGCTTGCACTATTATCGAACCTACTAAATTCACTATAAGTCAAAGATGAACCGAGTAGAAAAAAAGTTTTATACTATCGCTTCATTTGAATATCCTGCCGATGTTCAGATATTAAAAGGGAAATTGGAATCGGAAGGTATTCCCGTCTTTCTCCGCGATGAGAATACCTTGAATTCAGACCCTTTGATCAGCAGTGCCATCGGTGGGGTTAAATTGGAGGTATTTTCCGAAGACAAAGAACGGGCATTGGCTATATATGACGAAATCAGGGCTTATGCTTTGGACGATGATGACAATCCCATTACCTGCCCGAATTGTAAGGCCAAGAAATCGGAAGCTTTTTATGAGCGCAAAGGTATTTTCAATAAACTTTTTCCGTTTTTTGAGAAAAGAAAATACAAATGCCTAAATTGTGGCATCATTACCAATCAGTAGTAAAATGAAGCAAATTTTTGTAACTGGAATATCAACGGAAGTCGGAAAAACAATAGCCTCGGCCATCATTACGGAAGCTTTGGAGGCCGATTACTGGAAGCCCGTACAGGCGGGTGACCTTGATCATACGGATAGCGATAAGGTTAGGGCACTCATTTCGAACGATAAGACAATAATCCATAAAAGCAGTTACGAACTTAAGAGCCCGATGAGCCCACATGCAGCGGCAGAGGTAGATGGTGTTTTCATCGACAGGGAGCATATTATCGAACCTGAGACCGATAACTATTTGGTTATTGAAGGCTGCGGGGGTCTTTTAGTTCCTTTTAATGATAGTGATACGGTTCTTGATATTATTATGCCCACTTATCAGGTAATTGTCGTATCAAGACACTATTTGGGCAGTATAAATCACTCGCTTCTCACCATTAACTGGTTGGTGCAAAAGGGATATGATGTTTCGGTACTCTTCAGTGGTGATCCCAATCCGCATACCGAGAATATTATACTCCATAAAACAGGTGTATCCCTTATCGGTCGCATTGAAGAGGAAGAAAATTTTGATAAGGCCGTGGTAAAAAAGTATGCCGATCGTTTTGAGCCGATTTTAAAGTCACTTTGATCTTTGATAGATTTCCGCTTGGTCAACCGTTTTGTGAAGGGTGTAGTTTCGGGCCAAATGGTTATCGATATAGGTGTTAAGCTCGATATACCTTTTGTTGAAGACCAGCCGGTTTTTCCGGACGATAACGGTCTGGGGTCTTACGTTTTCCATAATATATTTTAGTTCGTCGATACCGGTTTCCCTTGGATTTTCAAAAGATGAGAACAGTTCTTCCCGCTGTAGATTGCTTGGGTGGGTAACGACCTTCGTCGGGGGCTTTTTATCCAATATCCAATAGCCGATATGGTATCCCAAGAAGAAAATATTCTCGGTTTCGAGTTTATGTTCAAGAATGTATTGCGGTACCGTAAAACCTTCCCCATTGTAAAATGTACCGCGCTCCAACTTGTTTTTTGCAATGGCATAATACTCGCGATAGCTTTCTATCGGAGCGATTAGCATTAAGATGAACAGATATGGACTTAAATCAAGCTTTTTGGTAAACCGAATGCTACTGAAAGCAATGGCTACTAAAATGATTAAAATCGGGTACAGTTGAATAAGATAGTGGCTATTGATTCTTCCTACTTGAATGAACGAAAGGAGCACACCAAGGGTCGCCGCCAGCAAGGCACCTATTATGGGACTTCTAAAATCCAACCACTTTTTTTTCCGGCATAAATAGAGAAACAAGGCAATTATTAAAAATGGCGGCACCATTTTTAGAGGGGAGTTCCCACCTGCCTCGGCATATTGCAATGGGGCAATGACTACCGATTTCCACCAGACTACCGATTCTCCTTGAAGGATATACGGCAAAAAAGTGAGAAATAGTATGGCGATACAACCGGCACCAAAAATCAAAATGCGCTTCAGGCCTTCCATCATTTCCCTTCTTTGGTAAAAATTATAGAATCCGTAGCAGGCCAAAAATAATACGGCATAAACAATGTTCAATTTTGTCATCACGGCAAGGCCCATAAATAGACCCGATAACAAATACCAGTGTAGTTTTTTATATCGAACAAAGAGATAGAGTCCCGGCATAAAAAAGAACATGCAAATATGTTCCGACATCACGCCCTGAATGCTACCGAACAAACTCTGCAGCAATACGCACGCCAAACCCACTCTAAAAGCTACCTTTTGTGTACTGGGCAGGCGACTGATTTTATAAGTGAAAAAAGCGGTTAGTGCTACAATAAAGGTTCCGGCCAAACGTATGGCGATAAGGCTCTTTCCAAAAACTGAGATGATTGCCGCAAAGAACAAAAAGGTCAAAGGGGGCTTTAGGTCCCACAATTCGGTATATGGCAAATGCCCATCGACCCAAGATTGCCCCATGAGAATGAACGTACTTTCGTCGCGGTCGATATAATCCCTGAAAAAGAACGGCAGACGAACAAGAAAGGATACGATAAAAAATACAATAAACACCGTTCGACTTGAAAGCTCGCGATAGAAGTTTGTGAAACGGGTACGTATTTTAGTCATCTGCGAATAGCCGATTATTTACCATCTTTGCAAGATAAACACAAAGCTAGTCTATCAAATTCAATACTATTGAAAAATCTTGCGGAAAGAGATCAAAAGCACCTGTGGCATCCATTGACGCAGCATAAATTGCACCCAAAGATGTTGGGTATAGCAAAGGCCAAGGGAGCAATACTTTATGATGAAGACGGAAAAGAGTACATCGACGGTATTTCCTCTTGGTACACTAGTATTTATGGGCACTGCAATGACTTTATTCTAGGTAAGGTCATTGAACAGATGCAACGTCTGGATCAAGTGGTCTTTAGCGGCTTTACCCATGAACCGGCCGTAAGACTATCCGAAGAACTCATAAAAGTACTTCCATCGGGCCAAGAGAAACTTTTCTTTTCCGATAACGGTTCTACCGCCACCGAAATCGGAATCAAAATGGCGCTGCAATTCCATTTTAATCGAGGAGAAAAGCGTAAGGTAATGCTTGCTTTCGAAGAAGGCTTCCATGGAGATACCTTTGGCGCAATGTCGGTCTCGGGCCTATCGGTGTATAACGGTCCGTTTGAAGACTTTTTCATCGATGTGGAACGTATTCCCGTACCGACCGAAAACAACATTGATAATATTCTTATCCACCTGGAAAATCGGTTGAAACGGAACGATATTGCGGGATTTATCTATGAACCCTTGGTGCAAGGCGCTGCCGCAATGAAAATGCACGACGCGAATGGCCTGGACCGCATCTTGCAACTGCTTAAACGCCACAACGTTTTGACCGTCGCCGATGAGGTCATGACCGGCTTTGGAAAAACGGGAAAACATTTCGCATCGGACCATCTTGCCACCAAACCAGATGTTATCTGTCTTTCAAAAGCTTTGACAGCGGGTTTGCTGCCAATGGCGATTACGAGCTGTACCCAAGAAGTCTACGATGCCTTTTACAGTGATGAAATTGCAAAGGGTCTGTTCCACGGGCATACATACACCGCCAATCCATTAGCATGTACGGCCGCTTTAGCGGGCTTGGAATTACTACAATCCGATGAAATTCAGCAGAACATTGAGCGAATAATCAAATCGCATCGGCGCTTCGATGCCGAAATTAAAGACCACCCAAAAGTAGCGAGTACGAGGCAATGCGGAATTATTTACGCGTTGGATTTAAATGTAGCAATGGAGCGCTACGGAAATTTAAGGGATAGACTTTTTAAGCATTTCATGGATAACGGGGTATTCTTGCGCCCGCTGGGAAATACCATTTATATTCTGGCACCCTATATCATTTCCGATGAACAACTCCAGAAGATTTACGAAACGATTAAATCTGCTTTGGATTTGGAATAATTTTATGCTCAACGATGTCAATAAGTCATAACACAGTTAAAGAGAAGTCCCTCCCTTCTGGGGAGGGATTTAGGGAGGGGATTATTTCCATAACAGCCATATCCTCGATTTCCCCCTTGGGAATTTCCCAAGAAGAAACATGGTCTAGCTATCAAAACGCGCAACATCATTTTATAAGAAAGAAGTTCGGAGACATTTCCGAATGGGCGGCTTCGTTGTCGGAAGCTGCAAAAGCGGAAATTCTACAACTCAGAAACTCGGATTCCAAATACAAAAATCTGGACGATTCTGTACTTTATGCGCTTTATGCGTCCCGAAAAGCTGTTCTAAAGGCCGGATGGAAGTCAGGCGAAAACTTTGGTATCAATATTGGGTCTTCACGAGGTGCGACAGCTCTTTTTGAAAAATACCATAGCGAATTCCTAGATAAAAACAAGACTTCGACTCTTGCCTCGCCGACAACGACTCTAGGTAATATCTCGTCTTGGGTCGCCCATGACCTCAAGACGCAAGGTCCGGAAATATCGCATTCCATAACTTGTTCCACAGCGTTACATGCGCTTCTAAACGGTGTGGCCTGGATCAAAAGTGGTATGGCCGATAAATTTTTGGTCGGTGGCAGCGAAGCCTCGCTGACACCCTTTACAATCGCACAAATGAAGGCGCTAAAAATCTATTCGAATGTTACCCTGAGCGCAGTCGAAGGGCATACGGGTAAAGAAGTTCCTTGCCGTGCCCTAGACCTAGAAAAAAAGCAGAACACCATGATTCTAGGCGAAGGTGCATCGGTCGCCTGTTTAGAGAAAGGGGTCAATGAAAATACATTGGCGGTCATCGCAGGTATAGGTTACGCAACAGAACCTTTACGGCACAACATTTCGATTTCGACCGATGCGGAATGCTTTCAAAAATCGATGCAAATGGCAATTGCAGAAACTGACCTTGATGAAATCGATGCAATCGTAATGCATGCTCCAGGTACGATCAAGGGCGATCAATCGGAATATAGGGCCATTGAAAAGGTGTTCTGTAACAAACTTCCTTTTTTGACTACAAATAAATGGAAAGTAGGACATACTTTCGGCGCATCAGGAGCGTTAAGCATAGAATTAGCGGTATTGATGTTACAAAACCAACAAGTCGTCAAGGTGCCTTTTTTTGATAACGGCTTTACGCCCAAGCGAATAAATAAGGTACTTGTAAATGCTGTAGGATTCGGCGGAAATGCAGTCAGTATTTTATTGGGAAGCAATCGATTGACGTAAAATTTTTGTCTTACGTCTTTAGCTATGTAACTTTCAAAAGAAGATTATCCCCCTCCTTGGGAGGGGTTAGAGGAGGACCTTTATTACCAATTAAAATTACAACCTATGGAACTCAGTTTTGAAATGATGACATTGTTCGAAAAAATATATTGGGTAGTCGCTATTGTCGCTTCCATCATATTGGTCATCCTATTGATAATGACTTTTATTGGAGGTGAGGTCGATGACATCGATGGTGATGTCGATGCGGAAATCGATGGCGATACAGGGATTGCATTTCAGTTCCTGTCCTTCAAAAACCTAATCGGTTTCTTTACGATTTTCGGTTGGTCGGGTATCGCCTGTTTGGATAACGGCCTTTCAAAAGGACTCACCGTATTGATTTCGGTAATTTGTGGCCTATTGATGATGCTAGCCATGGCTTCGTTATTTTACTATTTAGGCAAATTGCAGAGTAGTGGTACGTTGCGCCTCAAAAACGCATTGAACCAAATAGGGGAAGTATATCTCACCATCGGTGCTAAAAGAGCCAGCATTGGCAAGGTCAGTATAAATGTGCAAGGTTCTTTGCGCGAATTGGATGCCCTGACCGATGGAGATAATGATTTACAACAGGGCAATGTGGTCATCGTAAAAGAAGTGACCGCAAACGGAATATTGATTGTTGAACTTTTAAACACATAACCAAATGTTACAAATACCACTACAACTTGGCGGAAGTGCCCCATTACTAGCTATCGGCTTTGCGATACTGTTCTTTTTTATCATTATCATCTCGTTTATTCGCAGGTACAAAAGATGTCCTTCCGATAGAATACTTGTCGTCTATGGAAAGGTAGGGGCGGGGAGTTCCGCAAAATGTATCCACGGGGGTGCGGCCTTTATTTGGCCGGTAATTCAAGATTATGAATTTTTGGACCTGACCCCGATTTCCATCGAGGTTGATTTGGCCAATGCATTAAGTAGACAGAACATTCGGGTAAACGTGCCATCGCGATTTACAATCGGTATTTCTACTGAACCAGGGGTTATGCAAAATGCGGCCGAAAGGTTACTCGGTTTAGGAATGCCCGAGGTACAAGAGCTTGCAAAGGAGATTATATTCGGACAATTACGTTTGGTCGTAGCCTCTATGGATATTGAGGAAATCAATTCTGATCGAGATAAGTTCCTTACGAACATTTCACAAAGTGTAGAATCGGAACTCAAGAAAGTCGGTCTGAAGCTGATCAATGTAAACATTACCGATATTGTAGATGAGTCCGGATACATTGAGGCCCTTGGTAAAGAAGCAGCGGCACATGCTATAAATGCCGCCCGAAAGTCCGTTGCCGAGAAGAATAGAGATGGTTCTATTGGAGAGGCCAACGCTGTACAAGATGAACGTACCCAAGTAGCGGCTGCAAACGCCCAGGCTGTTGAAGGGGAAAATATCGCAAAAATCAATGTAGCCAATTCAGACTCGCTTCGCCGTCAAAGAGAAGCGGAGGCCGAGCGTACTGCAATAGCCGCTGAAAAAGTACAATCTGCGAAAGCGCTGGAAGAATCGTATGCCGCCGAGAAGGATGCGGAAATCGCCAGAGCCGAACGAGAACGTAGTTCTCAGGTCGCGGATATCGTCGTACCCGCCGAGATCGATAAAAGAAAAGTCGAAATCGATGCTGAGGCAGAAGCGGAAAGAATCCGTCGCCGGGCGAAAGGTGAGGCCGACGCGATTCTCTTTAAGGCACAGGCCGAAGCAAAAGGACTCTTCGAAATATTGACCAAACAGGCCCAAGGTCTTGATGAAATCGTAAAGGCCGCTGGTAATGACCCCAAAGACGCAGTACTTTTGTTGATCGCCGATAAACTTCCTGAATTGGTGAAGACGCAGGCCGAGGCCATTAAAAATATCAAGATCGATAAGGTCACCGTCTGGGATTCCGGTGCAAAAACTGAAGACGGAAAAAATTCCACGGCCAATTTTATTTCGGGAATGTATAAATCCGTCCCGCCTTTACAGGAAATGTTCAATATGGCCGGAATGCAATTGCCTGAGTATTTGAAAGGGAAGGATATCGAAGCTGAAGAAGTGAAAGAAAAAGGAGCAAATACTACCGCAACTAAAGCTAAACCTTCCGATAGCAAACCCGAAAAATAATGAAACTCGCGGTAGAAAAACCGTTTTAAAAAGCCTGATTCATTGTCATTTCGAGCGCAGTCGAGAACTTTAGACCTTTAAGGTCCAAGAAATCTCGACTGCGCTCAATTTGATAGAAAGTTAAGCTTCAAACTTTTTGGTGGGCCCACTTTTGCCAAACGTAACAATATTTAAAAGCCTCTCATTTTTTTATCGTATTGGCAATAACTGTTTGGCCATCTGGAGTAGTAAGCTCCCCTATAAAAGTATAAGCCGTTCCGGCCTTAAAATTATCGGAAACTATAGTTGCAATATCTTTTCCGTAGCCTGCCAAAAGCGTCATCGAAGTCTCAAAAACGATATTATTTTCGGTATCCATCACTTTGACGGTAAGTAGTCTATCAGTATTCGCTTTGTATACGTACGGAATTTTTAGCTTTCCTTTTGCTATTGAAGGCGCCTCAAAAAAGCGTATTTCTTCTTGATAAATTTCGGTACCCTCACCCTGGTAATTTTCAGTATTTCTCTCCTCGGCATCGATGTCTACCAGAGTATAGGCACGTACCCAGTCGTAATATGAAGTGTTTATAGTATCGTCGGTCAATTCTTCATTTGTAGGATAGGGTGTTGCCCAATCGTACGTTTCCGTAACCATATTGATACCCATTGGTCGGGGAAAAGGTTCGTCGACTACATCGGTTCGTATGAACACATCGCCAATAAAGTTGTTATCGGCATAGAAAGCCACTTCGTTCGCATTTTTCCAGTAAGCCGCGTAGGTATGAAATTCTTCCCAAGATTCCGAATTTAATTGGGCATTGCTTATTTGTCCGTCACCTTCAACGGCATTATTTCCGGCGGAGTAAAATTTTTCTTTTCCTCCCGCACAGTCGATGTACCGGTAATGGGTGTTGAAATTCATGCTCTTTCTGAATTTATCTCCGCGACTTATATGCCCTCCGATACTTTCGGCGATGTCAAGTTCTTGGCTGAATTGGTCTTTAGTACAATTGTCATCACTTATTTGGTGGCGAAATCTACAGGTACTTTTCCGTTAGACATCCAAAATGTTGTAGACATAGGTATTCTTGAAGCCTTAAAACTAGCTTCATAGTAGCCAAAATGTGCTGTTTTTTCGAGTGATTGTACCGCTCCGCCCTTAATCGTGTACTTATCGCTCTTAACATGTGCCTCTACCGATTTGTCAAGAATGCCGTTTTTTATTTGGAGCATTCCATTATTGACCGATACGGCATCCGGCGAAAAAAATCCGGGTGTTCTGCCTTGCCAGCCCACGTAGCTGTTTCTCCATTTTTTTATGTCAAGTTCGGTTCCGTTAAACTCGTCGGAATACTGTAAGTTCAACACCCATCTTTTTCCGATTTCTGGTTCAGGAGGATCTACGCATGCAATACCTAAACTAATCAGTGATAATAAAGTACAGAGAATTATTTTCATTGTAAGTGATTTTAAACCCATCCGAAAATAGCAACAAACAGAATGACATTAAGAGCGAAATATATCAACTTGTGCAACATATGATCAATTGCGGGCAGTTGCTGAGACCAGTTTGTGAACCACAGGTTTTTTAAAATAAAAAGCCAAGATTTTCAGTCTTGCAGAAGTAGGTACCGTTCTCCATACAGTAAGTATGAAACAATATTTTGGCAAGAATTCATTTTTCTTGGTGTTTTCCGCTATTTTTGGTTCTTAAGAAGAAATTAAGATTGATGAGCGAAAAAAGACACAATTGGACCAAATCTGAAATTCTGGAAATCTATAACAAGCCTGTGATGGAACTGCTTTATGATGCAGCTACCATCCATAGAAAACATCATGACCCTAACACGGTTCAAGTGTCTACCTTGCTTTCTATTAAAACGGGGGGCTGCCCTGAAGATTGTGGTTATTGCCCGCAAGCGGCGCGGTACCATACCGAAATCGAAGGTAATGATTTGATGACTGTTTCCCATGTCAAGGCCCAGGCGTTACGAGCAAAAGCCTCCGGAAGTTCACGGGTGTGCATGGGCGCTGCTTGGCGTAACGTAAAGGATGGCCCCGAGTTCGACCAAGTGCTTGAAATGGTACGCACCATCAATAAACTCGATATGGAGGTCTGCTGTACCTTAGGCATGCTTACCGAGAATCAGGCGAAACGTTTGGCCGAGGCCGGACTCTATGCCTATAACCATAATTTGGATACTTCAGAAGATTATTATAAAGATGTGATTTCAACAAGGGCTTTCGAAGATCGCTTGGAAACTATCGATAATGTTCGAAAAAGCAACGTGACTGTCTGTAGTGGCGGAATTATCGGTATGGGCGAAGCGGTAGAAGATCGCGCGGGTATGTTGGTCGCCTTGTCGAGCTTAAACCCTCAGCCAGAATCCGTACCTATTAATGCCTTAGTGGCCGTACCGGGCACACCGATGGAAGCTATGGAGCCCATTTCCATCTGGGAAATGATTCGCATGGTGGCAACAACGCGTATTGTTATGCCCGAAACGCAAGTCCGTTTATCTGCTGGTCGTACAGAAATGAGTCGTGAAGGCCAGGCCATGTGCTTTTTTGCCGGTGCAAATTCCATTTTTGCGGGTGACAAGTTGTTGACCACGCCGAACCCCGATGTGAACGAAGACATGGAAATGTTCAAGTTGCTCGGGCTTAATCCACAAAAACCATTCACCAAGGTTTCGCAACCAAAAACTGTCGAGGCCTCCGAATCACTGCTACAGCCAATGGGCGAAAAACCCAAATGGACACGGCCCGGTCATACTATCGAGCGTAATGAGGAAGCTAAGGCCAAATCCAAAGTTGTAGAATAGTCTTACATTAGCTTAATTTTAAGAAAATATTTTGGGAAGGTTAATTAAATTTGACCTCTACAAACAACCCTGTACCATTGAATTTAGAAGCTATTCCAAGGGTAAGTTCTATTACCAAGGAAGATTTCATAAGCAAGTATTTCAAGCCTCAGAAACCTGTGGTTATTCAAAAGGCGGTTACCGATTGGCCTGCTATTGATAAATGGAGTTTGGATTATATGCAAGAGGTTGCTGGTGATAAGACCGTCCCACTATATGACGATAGGCCTGTAAACCATGAAGATGGCTTTAACGAGCCGCATGCCGAAATGAAGATGGCAGACTACATTAACTTACTCAAATCAGAACCGACCAAGTATCGTATCTTTCTTTGGAATGTGTTAAAGGAAGTACCCCAATTGCAGCAAGATTACGATTTTCCCGATTTCGGTCTCAAATTGAAGCGAAAGCTACCCATGCTTTTTTTCGGGGGGAGAGATTCGCACACTTTCATGCATTACGACATCGATATGGCGAATATTTTTCATTTTCATTTCGAGGGAAAAAAAGAATGTATTTTATTTCCTCCATCCGAAACGAAGCATCTGTATAAAGTGCCCCACTCCTTAATTACGCACGAAAGCATCGATTTTTCGAATCCTGATTTCGAGAAATGGCCCGCTTTGAAATCCGCTTCGGGGTTCAGTGCCCAATTGAATCATGGTGAGGTTTTGTATATGCCCGAGGGGTACTGGCATTATATGAAATATCTTACGCCCGGCTTTTCGATGAGCTTGAGGGCCTGGCCTAAAAACCCATTGAATTTTGCAAAAGGGCTCTACAATGTATTCATTATGCGTAATTTTGACATTATAATGCGGAAGCTTCAAGGTCAGCGTTGGATCGAACGGAAAAACGTAAGGGCCATTCAGCGTACAAAACGCGTTTTGTCGCCTTAGGTTTTTTAGTAACTTAGTTATACGAACCCAAAAAATAATTCCCCATGAGAACCACAATATTATTCGTCTTTCTGTTTGCAGGAACTTCATTTTTAGCCGCTCAAGCCTATGAAGGCAAAGGTGACCAAAAGTTTCAAGTCGGAGCTAACTTGCAGGAGAATGGAACGGGCATTGTTGCCTCTTTCGATTATGGTCTTGGCCAAAATATTTCGGTTGGCGCGATTTCATCATACCTTTTGGGCATCGATAACGGTATCGACGACGGGGCCCGAGAACGTTTTGATGCCAAGGCGCGGTTTAGTGCCCATTTAGGGCCGGTAATGGGCATTAGTGACCGGTTTGATCTCTATCCCGGTTTGGATTTGGGCCTAAAGAACTTTGGTTTTCACACGGGTGCCCGTTACTTTTTTTCCGATGGTATCGGCGTGTTCACCGAACTGAGCTTTCCAATAGCCAAGTACAAGACCGGTGATCTGACCCCGGCAGAAAAACTTCATAACCAGTTCAATATCAACATCGGGGCAACTTTCAACTTTCTTTAGGTGCTAAATTCTTATCGATTCTTTGTAGGAACAAGCTGCTTGATTTTCTCATAGACCAAATGGCTTTCCCAACCGCGATATAAGAGATAATCAGCCAGTTTTTTTCTCCTTTTTTGTATGTTTTTTTCGGTAATCTGACCAAGTCTTTTTTCGGCCAAGGCATTGAGCGTATTCGAATACGCTTCGTTATCTATTTCTCGTAGGGCATGCTCGATATTGTACTTTGATATATTGCGCTGTTTCAGTTCGCTTACGATACGGTTTCTGCCCCATTTTTTGATTTTGAACTTGCCTCTTGTAAAGCTTCTAGCAAATCGTTCTTCGTTCAGATAGTTTTCTGTGATAAGGTGAACAACAATTTGGTCGATAGCCTCTGGAATCATTTTCATCTCCCGCAACTTGGCAACCACTTCTTTATGACAACGCTCTTGGTAGGCGCAGTAGCCTTCCAGTTTTTTTTTGGCTTCTTGAAGAGTGTAAGTTTTCGTCATTCCGAACGAAGTGAAGGAGTCTGTTTAAGATAGATGTAAAGGTAGTTCTTTATGCAGCGTACAAAAACAAAAAAGCGACCCCTCGTTGCCGAAAGGTCGCTTTTAAATCTTAGTAAATAGTCTTACCGTCTTTATCCTTAAAACGGTATTCGAGATATGTGTAGGCATCTCTTGGTTGTATTTTAATCCATTTTTTATGCTCTAAAAACCACTTCGAGCGTATGGACGGAAATCCTTTGGTGATGTAGGCCGCGATAAACGGATGAATGTTTAGTGTAATTCCGTTATCTTTTTTCGGTCCCTTCAACAATTTTTCGAGATCCACGTTAATCTTATCGACCAAAACTATTGGAGCTTCGACTTCCTGACCATTTCCGTTGGGGTTTTCTTCGGTCGTCTTAATATTCATTTCGGGCCGAACCCTTTGCCGGGTAATTTGAATCAATCCGAATTTGCTTGGGGGCAGAATTTTATGCTTTGCACGATCATCTTTCATCTCGTTGCGAAGATGCTCGAAGAGTTTTCTTCTGTGCGGGGCCTTTACCATGTCGATAAAGTCGACAACGATAATACCACCCATATCGCGCAAACGCAGCTGCCTCGCAATTTCGGAAGCTGCCAAAAGATTAACCTCCAAAGCAGTATCTTCTTGATTCTTGGCCTTATTCGAACGGTTACCGCTATTCACGTCAATAACGTGCAGCGCTTCTGTATGTTCTATGATGAGGTACGCGCCCTTGCTCATGCTGGCGGTACGGCCAAAAGAAGTCTTTATCTGCCTTTCTATGCCGAACTTTTCGAAAATCGGCACAGAAGAGTTGTATAACTTTACTATAGATTTTTTTTCAGGTGCAATCTCTTGCACATAATCTTGAATCTGTTCACAAAGCGTTTCGTCATCTACATGAATTCCCGTAAAAGAATCATTGAAGACATCCCGCAATATCGATGAGGCCCTATTGAGCTCTACCAATACCTTTGAAGGGGTTTTCGCCCTGTACAATTTTTTACACATTGCCGACCATTTGGCCAGCAGGTTTTCTAGATCTTTGTCAAGTTCCGCTACTTTTTTACCTTCGGCTACCGTTCTTATAATAACACCGAATCCTTTTGGTTTTATACTTTTCACCAATCTTTTCAGCCTATTTTTTTCTTCGTTGCTTCCAATTTTTTGAGATACGGAAACACGATCTGAAAAAGGTACCATAACCAAGTAACGCCCCGCAATGGATAGTTCGGAGCTAATTCTGGGTCCTTTGGTAGAAATGGGTTCTTTTACGATTTGCACTAAAAGCGATTGGTTAGCCTTTATAACGTCGGTTATCACTCCGTTTTTGTCGATATCCTTTTCGAACGGAAATTTATCTAGGGAGTAGTCCCTAAGTTTACCTGTGCCCACTTTTTTTATGAACTTTAACAACGTGGCCAATTGCGGCCCGAGGTCATGGTAGTGCAAAAAGGCATCTTTCTCATAACCTACATTGACAAAAGCGGCATTTAATCCCGTAACGGGCTTGCGTACCTTCGCTAAAAATATATCTCCAACGGAAAAGTCGTTGCTGTCTTCCTCTTTATGCAATTCAGTGAGCTTTCCATCCTTTAAAAGGGCAAAATCAACGGCATCGGAACTAGATCTTACGATTAATTCTCTATTCACCTGAATATATTTGTATTCATTCGACCACGATATTATCGGGTGCGAATAAATTGATTAAACAATGATTGAAACGGATTTTTTCGAAAATCCGCCGAAATTCTCTTTCCGAATTTCTATGTCAATGAACGTGACGAGACGAAAAAAATGTAAAGGGGCTGAAAATATTCAACCCCTACAATTATTTCTTCTTGTGTCGGTTAGCTCTTCTGCGCTTCTTGCGCTTGTGGGTAGCCACCTTATGTCTTTTTCTTTTTTTACCACTCGGCATAAATTCCTATTTTATTTAATTAGTATTATTTAATCTGTACGTTGCTCTTCACACCTTCTACAAATACCTTTGCAGGTTTGAATGCCGGAATGTTGTGCGCCGGAATTTTGATAGTGGTATTCTTACTGATGTTTCTTCCGGTCTTTTCGGCTCTAGTTTTAATTATAAAACTACCAAAGCCCCTTAAATAGACGTTATCACCGCCTTCAAGGGAAGATTTCACCTCTTCCATAAAGCTTTCAACGGTTGCCTGAACATCTCCTTTTTCAATTCCCAGTTTGTCTGAGATTTTTGATACAATTTCTGCTTTCGTCATTTTTCGTGTTAAATTTTCAGTAATAATTTTTCGGGACGCAAATATATAAATTAAAATCATTCTTTTCCGCTAACGGGCTAATTTTAAGTCATTCAAGTCCACATTTCATTATAATTGAGTTAGTAATACATTGTTTGTTCAGTAAACCGCTATTTTTGCACCTTTTCACCACTTTATAAATGACCTTTGCACAAAAAATACTTCGCTGGTATGACCAGAATAAAAGGGACATGCCTTGGCGACAGACACGGGACCCCTATAAAATCTGGCTTTCTGAGATTATTTTGCAACAAACTAGGGTCGCTCAAGGCATACCTTACTACAACAAATTGATAAAGAATTTTCCTACTATTTTTGATTTGGCTAGTGCTAGAGAAGAAAAAGTTTTGAAACTTTGGCAAGGATTGGGGTATTACTCTCGCGCCAGAAACCTGCATGCAACTGCCCAAATGGTCGTTAACGAATATGGTGGTAATTTCCCAAATACCTATAATGAACTATTGAGATTAAAGGGAGTAGGCGATTATACTGCCAGTGCTATTGCCTCGATTTGTTTCAATAGGCCGGAAGCCGTTGTCGACGGAAACGTCTACCGCGTACTTTCCCGCTACTTTGGCATAGAGAAACCGATAAACAGTACCGAAGGCATTAAGCACTTTAAAAAACTCGCGCTTCAGATGATGGATGTCGGGAATATACGAGACTACAATCAGGGCATTATGGAATTCGGTGCCATTCAATGCGCCCCCAAAAAACCATATTGTTTACACTGCCCCCTGAGCATCAGCTGCATTGCACTTCAGACGAATAGAGTGCTGGATCTGCCTGTTAAACTGAACAAGACGAAGGTTCGAAATCGCTATTTTAATTATTTAGTGCCTATATCCGCAAATGGACAAACAATCTTAAAACAACGCCTAGGAAAGGGAATTTGGCAAAATCTATGGGAATTTCCGCTTCTTGAATCAAAAAAAGAAATCGACGAAAGTGAAGTTAGAGGGAGTTTGGGAGAATTTTCGTGGGGCAATAAAGTTACTGAGATCCAACGCCATAATGAGGTGTCTATCGTTCATAAACTATCGCACCAGCATCTTTATACTATATTTTGGATAGTGAAAATCGATACCGGTCTAGACGAAGGTATTCCATTTGATGAACTCGATAAATATCCCGTTCCGGTTTTGATCGCCGAGTTCTTGAAAACGGTTAAAAATTCGTACTTTTGAGCCTTAAATTAGACAAATAGTATGAGTGGCACATTGAACAAAGTTATGCTGATCGGTAATCTGGGCGATGAGGTAAAAATGCATTACTTCGAAGACGGGGGCTGTATAGGCCGTTTTCCAATTGCTACTAGCGAAACTTACACCAGTAAACAGACTGGTGAACGCACTACTAATACAGATTGGCATAACATCGTTGTGCGTAATAAAGCGGCCGAAATATGTGAAAAATATTTGGGTAAGGGCGATAAGGTATATGTCGAGGGCAGGTTAAAAAACAGGCAATGGCAAGGCGACGATGGTAACACGAGATATTCCACAGAAGTTCACGTGCAAGAATTTACCTTCCTTACTCCCAAAAAAGAAAGTGCGGCCAATACGCAATCGAGTTCTCAAGAACCTCAGGGCCAAACGGTTGAAACTTCTGGATCCCGTCCTAAAGAGACTACTCCTTTAAGCCAATCTGAAGAAGATGACTTGCCTTTCTAAAACTAAACCGTTGACTATTGGATCCTGACCCCCTTAGTTTATTTCCGAATTTTATTGCTTTAGGAGGTGCTTTAGCGCTTAAAATCGTAATTCTTATTGTATTGTTGATCTGTTCCGCGCTTATCTCAGGTGCCGAGGTAGCCTTTTTCGGATTGTCAGCTAGCGATGTCAACGAAATCGACGAAAAGAAAACCACCCGGAGCAACATTATCGTAAAATTACTGGATCGCCCTAAAAAGCTATTGGCTACTATTCTGATTGCCAATAATGCTATTAATATCGGGGTCGTGTTGCTTTTTAGCGTTATCGGAGACACACTTTTTGCGAGTATAGAACTCGATTGGCTACGTTTTGTGCTAGAGGTTGTAGTGGCCACTTTCTTGATACTCATGTTCGGTGAAATACTTCCCAAGGTTTATGCCAACAGAAATAGAATTGCATTTGCCCATTTAATGGCCTATCCCTTAAAAGTATTTGATTTTCTTTTTTCGCCGCTCAGTCTGCCAATGCGTTCGGGTACCCTTTTTCTATATAATAAATTGGGCAAACAGAAATCGAACCTGAGCGTAGACCATCTCTCGCAGGCCTTAGAATTGACCGACGACGGCGATACGACAAAAGAGGAGCAGAAAATTTTACAGGGTATCGTATCGTTCGGCAATACCGATACCAAACAGGTGATGCGACCGCGTATCGATATTTTTGCCCTGAGCGAGGATATGAAATTTCCAGAGGTTTTGGGGGAAATAAAAAAGAACGGCTACTCACGTATTCCGGTTTTTTCGGAAAATATGGACAATGTTCTGGGCGTTCTCTACGTTAAAGATCTGTTGCCCTACATCGATAGAAAAACCTTTAATTGGATGACCCTGATCCGTGATCCTTATTTTGTGCCAGAAAACAAAAAACTCGATGATCTGCTCTTGGAGTTTCAAGAAAAGAAAAACCATTTGGCCGTTGTGGTCGATGAGTACGGCGGCACATCGGGTATCGTTACTTTAGAAGATATTATTGAGGAAATCGTAGGCGATATCACCGATGAATTTGATGATGAAGATCTGATATTTTCGAAGTTAGATGAATTCAATTATGTTTTTGACGGAAAGACCACGCTGAGGGATTTTTATAGAGTGGTCAAAATCGAAGACGAAGAGGAATTTGAGCTACAAAAAGGTGAATCGGAAACCATTGCCGGCTTTGTTCTAGAGATTGCGGGAAGTTTTCCCAAGCGCGGAGAAAAGGTCGCTTTCAACGACTATCGCTTTGTGGTCGAGAGCCTTGATAAAAAAAGGCTAAAGCAAATTAAAGTTACCCTGCCGAACAATGTATAGCTTGTTTTTCTTTGTAAGACTTGTTCAAACTCAAATTTTTCAATTAGTTAATTACCGATGTTCAATACAAAAGAAACTAGACCGCTTCACAACTGGAAACAAGAAACCAGATTTCTCTTGTCTAGGTTCTTGGCTCTTGGTTCTAGAATTTTCCTTAAACTGAATAATTGGACTAAGGTTACCATGTGTTCGATAGTGATAATTATAACGTTATTTGTACCATTAACTGGCTGCAAAGAAAATGTGCTGCCGAAGCCCAATGCTCAGCTACGTTTGGAGTATTCCAGACCGGAGATGGGAGAGATGCGAACCGAGAAATTCTTTTTTGAATATAATGATAGGGCACTCTTAAAACATAAAAATAGCGGTTCGTTGACCTTGCAGTATCCTGAGATGAAAGGCGAAATTTTCATTAATTACAAGGCCGTCAAAGGTGATATTGAAAAATTAATCTCCGATGCACGGCGATTCAGTTACGAGCATTCTACAAAGGCAGACGGTATTGCAGAACAACCCTTTATTAACAAGGAGAACAATGTGTACGGTATGTTCTATGATGTGACCGGCAATGCGGCCTCACAGGCCCAGTTTTATGTGACCGATAGTACCCAACACTTCGTTACCGGCTCTCTCTATTTTTTTACGAAGCCAAACTATGATTCCATCTATCCGGCGGCAGCTTATCTTCGAAATGACATGCGGGGTATTATGGAGACTTTGAGGTGGGAGGATTGAGGATTGAAATTTCGAATTACAAGAACCAAACCTGTCCGTCGAGAGTAAAGATTCCAATCTTAAAGTGTTTAGGGGGTAATAGTAGAAATGACTCAAGATTTATGAGTTTAAATTCTTTACTGATTACTTGGAAGTCTAATTATAGAAGAGTGTTACTTTCCTAGACCTTCTCCGAAAAACAACAATATATTATGACAATTGTCGTTAATATTACGACAAATACCCAATTATTTTTAATACCTTAGTGGGTATAAATTAAAATTATGGCCGCCCAAAAAAATCAAAAATCCAAGAAATCCGATGAAATAAAGCGACCCGCCCCGGTTTCTTCAAGCCAATCAGGTGCTATGAAAAAGAGTCAAGTCAAGGGTGCAATAGAAACGACCGCCTCGGTTAGCAAGAAAAATCGCGAAAGTGGCGTAGTGGTTAAAGAACCTTTGGGCCATTATTATAAGAATGCGCCCAATACCTTAACGACTGTATCTTTTGATTGGAACGATGATTATAGGGGTTTAGACCTAGTTTCTGTTATCAGAAATGGGATCGATTATAAATTATTCAGAACAGTCACAGAAAACCTGCCCTTAAACGATAAAGATTGGGCGGTTGTTCTCGATACTACCATAAGAACACTCGAACGATACAAGAAAGACAATAAAACATTCGCTTCAAAGCAGACAGAGACCATTATCGAGATAAAACAACTGATGCAGTTAGGCGAAGAAGTTTTCGGAGATGTAAATAATTTCCACACTTGGTTAATGATGGAGAATGTTGCACTTGGCGGAGTTATCCCTAAGAGTTTGCTCGACACATCCGTTGGCTTAGGCATAGTACGGGATGAGCTTGGAAGAATAGACCATGGTATTTTTGCATGATAGTCTTTCGTATTACAAGAGCCAAGTATAATGATGATATTTCAGGGGAGGGCGCTGCGAAGAATGGGGCTCGATGGAATAACAAGGGCAAAAAAATGTTGTATACTGCCTCATCAAGATCGTTAGCTATGGCCGAAGTGGCGGTTCATGTGCCCTTCGGAATATTGCCTATCGATTATTTTATCGTTTCCATTAAAATTCCGAACGTTAAGCCAAAAGTTATAACTAAAGCGTTTTTAGAAGGCACAGATTGGAAATCTCATCCCCCTTCTTCTACAACACAACTAGTAGGCGATGAATTTTTAAAGGAGAATTTAAGTCTAGTACTGGTCGTTCCGTCGGTTGTCGTTGGTGGAGAGGTCAACTTTTTAATAAACCCAAATCATAAAGATTTTCGAAAAGTCAAGGTGGGGGACATTGAGCCATTTAAATTCGACCCTAGATTATTCGGTTCCGAACGAAGTTGATTTGACATTGGTTTTATGCCCTAAAAAATGCATGAAAAATTAGGCTATTATCTTTGGGTTGGCCTTTCACATTGCACGGTTATGTACGGTCATTTCTCTTCTGCG
>ENA-ORXM01002507-ORXM01002507.1-marine-metagenome-genome-assembly--contig:-NODE-2507-length-21108-cov-4.323142_pt1 | contig 21108 bp, 17 predicted proteins | sample MGYA00237867_ERZ511480 | MGnify/ENA primary metagenome ERZ511480 (study PRJEB26309, sample SAMN06266103) | marine metagenome | isolation source: Algal blade | place: United Kingdom:Sidmouth, United...
ATTTTGGACAAAAAGGACTTTATGAAAATCATTGCGACTTATCTATTGTTATTTCCAATACTTGTATCTGCTCAGCTATCAGATAAATTAGTTTTGAATGAATGGATATTCCAGACTGAAAAACCTTTGGAACTCATCGATCTTAGATCAATAAATTCTAATGAAATTGAGTCACTCTGTACGGCACTAAATATCTATAAAATTAATTGTACTGAAAATGAAATTGGTTCTAAGATTGCAGCTATTGAATCATATACATCTGTAAACTATTTTTTCAGAAATCATGAAATTGAAAAAAGATCTGTTCCACCTAATGATAGTTTATATGCAGAACAATATAACCTTGGATTAGTTGGACTTGAAAATGTATGGTTAGAAACCACTGGCGGCAATATGGATAATGGAGAGGAAGTTGTCATCGCAGTGCTTGATGATGGGTTTGACACTGCAAATGAAGATTATGCTCAAAACCTTTGGATAAACCTTGCTGAAATTCCAGATAACAACATTGATGATGACAACAATGGTTATATAGATGATGTTATGGGTGTAAATATATCGAATGGCTCTAATGTTCATTTTGTAGTAGATCACGGGACAGAGGTTTTAGGTATTTTAGGAGCTGAAGGAGATAACTTAATTGGTATTGCTGGTGTAACTTGGAATACTAAGTTGATGATTATAAGTGGCGTATCAAATGTGGGAGAAATCATTAAAGGGTTTGATTATACGTATCGAATGAGAAAGTTATATATAGATTCAAATGGAAGTGAAGGAGCAAATATTGTAGTTAATAACTTTTCAGGTGGACTATCAAAATTTTTTCCGAGCGATTTTCCTTCTTGGTGTGAGATGTATGATCTTCTTGGTACTGTAGGGATCTTGTCAGTTGGCGCTACTGCTAATGAGGATTTTGATGTTGAAAGCGAAGGGGACATGCCAACTTTGTGTGGAAGTGAGTATTTAATCGTTGTAAGTAATTCTAATTCTATTGATCAAAAAGTTGAGGATGCGGCAGATTCTAATGTACATGTTGATTTATTCGCGCCAGGTGAGAATATAAAATGCACAACCTTAGGCAGTAAATATACAAGTGAAAATGGAACTTCGTTTTCTTCTCCTCACGTAACTGGTGGAATTGCTTTGCTCTACACTGTAGATTGTGCAGAATTTACCACACTCTACGAAAACGATAAAGTAGCTACGGCTCGACTAATAAGAGACGTGATATATTCTGGAGTAGATAAAAGCCCATCTCTGGTTAATTCGGTAACAGGTGGTCGTCTTAATATTTATAACTCCCTTTTAGATTTGGCCTCTAATTTATGTAATGCAGAAACTGTTAGTGATTTAAGTATAGGCTTAGTTTCTCCATCTTTTGTAAGACCTAGTGATGGGATTATAAATGTGGAATACAAAACACCAATTTTCTCAAAGCATATTGTTTCACTATACGATATGATGGGAAGATTAATTTATACTCAGGATATATTTCCCAGTATATTTTCTGTAAAAGAGTTTGATATTAATATCACACCTTTTGGTTTGATGGCAGGAACGTATATTATTTCTATAGAAAATGATGAATCAATCGTCAGTTCAAAAATTGTAATAACAAATTAGAACTTGAGGTAAAAGTCTTTGGTAATTGACTTGTATTTTTCGCTATAGTTATCTCTACCTTTTTCGTGCACGTATATTTCTTCGATCATAGGTTCGAAAGATTGATTTCTTGAAAAAGTCATTAACTTCCTTTTAATAGGCGTGTCTACCCTACTCTTAACATCAAGCAGCCTTTGAAGATTAAAACTATGAGATATTGCTAAACTCAAAAATGATTTCGCTTCCTCTAGAGGTAAAATTACAGACAGCTTGCCGTTTGCGTTTAACATACGTTTTGATGCTGTTATAATATCACTAAAAGTTAATTCCACGCCATGTTTTGAAACTTTAAGTTTAGTTGCAAAAGCTTTAGTATTGTTTTGAAAATAAGGCGGATTACAAACGATATGATCAAAACGGCAGTCAGTTTTGAAATCTTGAACAGAAACACGTTCTACAATTATTTGATCTTGTCTGTCATTAAGTTTAACATTGAAGTTAGCCTCATCGACACTTTTCGCATCAACGTCTATAGCATATATGATGGAAGCAGTATTTTTTTGAGCTAACATGTGCGCAATAACTCCTGTACCAGTCCCCAGGTCCAAAATATACTTATCTGTATCAATATCTACCCATGCCCCTAGTAGGACACCATCAAAGTTAACCTTCAATGCGGCATCACAATTCTTTAATGTAAACTCTTTGAACTTAAAATAATAATCATTCAAGATGCAATCAAATCTCTATTTGATTACTTTAATTTGCTTAGACTGTACTCTATTATTGTCAAGCTGAATTCTTACAAAGTAAGTTCCGGAATTTAGGTAATCTGTTTTAATAGATTTTTGAACTATTCCACTTTGCTGAAATAATATATTATTAGAAATTGTCCTACCATTTATATCCACCAAAGAAATAATTACATCATTCTGGGATTCAAGTTCAAATTCAACATTTATAAAATCCACACAAGGATTCGGAAATGTCTTTAGACGTACATCCAAGTCTGATAAATCATTAACACCTGTCGTACAATTATCCAAACCCATAGACTCACAGAATCTCGCTTCAAATTCTTGCAAGTATAAATTGGCTAATAAAGGGCTATGGAAAATCAAAGTATTCTCATCATTTCTAGTTTCTGCACCTCCTGACCAATTGTGAGAACCCGTGACAACTATTGGATCGACCCCACCAGAAGCATCTACTAAGCCATATTTATGGTGTGTCTGAGTAGTTGTATTGTCAGGCGTTACATTTACACCATTATTGACAAGAAAATCATACTCTCCTCCTTGATCATTTATATTATCTATTATTCCTCTCACACTTATTCCTGCATTGTATCTGTCTATAACTGCATTTCCCAATTCATTATTTGTAAATGATAAGACTGCAAATTGTAGATCATTATCTGCTGATCTTAATGCGCCTGAAATGGCATTAGTCGTATTGTCTGAAGGAGAAAAATAAGATTCTACCATCACATTATTAACTAAAAAATTGTGAGGAGTATTATTTGTTTTGTTTGGGCCAAACTTAACATTGAATATACCTGGGTCAGCGCCATCACTACCCCACATTTCTTGAAATTCTATGGTGTAGACTTTGGTCAATGCTTTGTCTTGGATAAATAGACTATTGTTATGATCTGATGCCAAGTTTGTAGCTGTAAGGTTTGTAGATCCCATGAATAACCACGAATCATTTTCAGAATCAGCATCAAAAACCATGAACTTATTATGCATCAATCCGTCATTATTACCACGAACTATTTTGAATGGTGGTGTTGGATCAGATAAAGCCAAATTAGCAGTTTCGTTATCTGCCACATATCTAACAACAACACCTCTATCATGTGCATTGGACAATGCTTCTACGATTGTTGTTCTATTGATATTGTAAAAAGCGGCATCAATACTTACTTGTGCATTATTAATATGATCTATTAACGCTGCTTCTATTGCTGCACCACCTATGTCAGTAGGACTTGATCCATTTGAAAAGTTAGGATTGACAGGAGTCGTAAAATACACCTCAATCTCTCCTGTAGAATTAGATGCTGTGCTAAAATATCTTGTCGTAGATTCAATTACCTTAGATCCATTATCAACCGCAACTTGGATATAATAAAATTCAGCTGGTTCCAATGAACTTATATTGAATGTTACATCCTGATCAACCATTCCTATATTCTCTTCAGTCATACTATTGATATCTGTGCCATACTTTACGGTAGCAATTCCTAAAGCATTAGTTTGCCAACTGATGTCAAAATTGTCTGTAGAAATATTTGACTGAACTGGTAATTGTGTAAAGAAAAAATCATCTGCAATTTCAATATCATTTGCGTCTCTTAAAAGCAATTGATAGATTGAATTAAACTGCGAACAAACACCGGTTAAGTTTACCGTAGCTGTAGGAATTGTAGCTCCGATAAGTGGATGGTTTGATCTCACATATATTTCTGAGTTTTCATTTCCATCAGTAAAGCCGTAATTTCCTATGCCAAATGTTGCACCACCTTCATCAAACTTTACGCCAGTTATGGTCAATAACTCTGATTCATTATCCTCGTTTATTAATTCAGGAGTGCCTTCTAATGCATCTGGCAAGGTATTACCAGAAGAGATAATATTGTAAGAAGTTATCGGATCAATTTCCAAAAGTCCATTAAATTCTTTTAAAGGTCCAGTCACCTCTATTTGGTCTCCCCTCATGACATCTCCAGGAAAATCGCCTACAGAACCCGTTCCCGGATAAACAGCAATGGCTCCAGTTGCATCTTGTAAATATCTGATAATGCCTAATTCTGATCCATTTGTAATTATTCCTGTAACGGTAACCTCAGTACCTTCTGACAAAGCTCGAGCATCTGAAATGTCTATTTGCGCAGATAAAAAAATGATCGTCGAAAAGAATAACATTAAAGAAGCGTATATATTTTTCATATTTAAATTTTCTTATTAAAAATTAGCTTGTAAGGACATTGTCCATCTTCTGCCTTGACCATAAAATACAGAAGCTGATTTAGCATCAAAATCATTAAAGCTTGGTGAATTAAAATCATCATTATCTCTTGCGTCTGAGAGATAAACAGTATCAAAAAGATTGAGCACATTGAATCTCCAACTCATTCTTGTTTTTTCGAAATTAAAAGTGTAACCCATATGAAATGAAGAAATCATATAGCTTGGTAGTTGCCATGACTCTCTTCCTCCATTTTCTCCTTGCAAATTTTCTGGTTGAAAATCAGCAAAGTTTTTATCGAAAAAAGTTGTTTTGTATTTGAAGTACATTCTTTTAATAGGTTCGTATCTAACCAATCCACCTAGTTGTATTTGTGCAGCATCGCCTACATGTACTCCCTTAGCGTCAAACTCGTATTCATATGGAACTCCATTAGGTAATACGCCCTCAACTATTTGTCCAGATTGCCAAGTCCAATCGCCAACAGAAGCTAAGCCTTCAATACTTAATTGCTGGGTAGCTTTATAAGAGAAGTCAACTTCAATACCTGCATGAATAGCATCGATACCTGGAATATTAACCGGCACACGTTCTGATTCAGGATCACTAGGGTCTTCTGCTATTGTCGGTAATCTATCTAAAGGTTTGTTTTTCCAATTTGTATAATAACCATTAAAATTTATTGCAAATTTTGGACTCTTGAAACTGTAGCCGAGTTCAATAGCTTTAATTTCTTCGTTTTCAAAAGAATTGGCAATTTGACCATCAACAGATGGTGTCCAAAAGTTGGTAATAATTACGTTACTGTAACGCTGAGCTCTATTAAGTAATCCCGTATTAAAGAACAGGCTATTTGATTTATTGAATTTATACGTGGCGCCTAATTTTACCGTAGAAGATAGAATGTTTGGTGCCTCAATATCAAGGCCAGTCACGTTATTTTTAAAATCGTAACTGGAATTAGCCAACGATAGATTCAAAAAAGAAGCCCATTTATTTTGTTTGAATTCAAGTAAAGCAAAACCACCAAACTGATCAACGAAACCAGTATAGTCGTAGTCAAATTTATCACCTACAACTAACTCATCAGGTCCCCAACTTGTACCACCTAATAAATCATAAATTTCTCTGTGATGATCCCCTTGATAAGATCGTGCATCTATTCCTCCAGAGAGGCTTAGGGATTCTTTTATATCATATTTCAAAGTTGATAAAAGTCCATACCAAAAATGATTATTAACACTTGCTCTTATGAAGGTATTTGATTGTCCATTAGGATTAAATACAGTTGGTTGATTTAATTCTATTGCGCTCTCAAAATCTAATTGATCATTTTCATCTCTATTGAACCCTGCACCATCATTTGCGGTACCTCCTCCATTGCCAATTGAGAGATAAGCTACATTAGACCAAAATAATTTATCACTTGCTTGCCAGCTATGTCTTAGACTTATTTGAGGCTTGTGGTAATAATTTTTTCTAGTAGTAAATATCTCACCATCTCTCAATCCCCAAAACTCACTGTAACGTCTGCCTTTATCTCTAATGATGAGCTCTTCATTCACTGATGTAGGCACACCCAATCTTTCTGCATACTCTGAATTCACCTGTCCAATTTCAGCTGAGAAGGGTCGCTGACCATGCTCTTGGGGAGCGCCGAATCCTTGTAGACTGACTAAATGACTACCCATTTGTTTATCGACTCTTAAATAGTAAAAGTAACCTTCGGTAAAGTTACCGTCTACCCAACCATCTCCTTTCTTGTAAGAAGCGGCGAGAGAAACACCAAAACCATTTTTTAATCGACCCGATGTTACTCCTAATGTAGTTCTGTAAAAATTGTTATTTCCTATTTCTTGCTTAATTCTTATTCCTTTCTTAGCATCGATACCTTTTGTTAAAATGTTGATTGTTCCTCCGACTGAAGGTACAGATAACTTTGAAGCACCTAATCCTCTCTGAACTTGCATTGTTTGAGTCACTAAATCAAGACCAAACCAATTTGACCAAAATACCCGTCCGTTTTCCATATCGTTAACGGGTATACCATCTAGCATTACTGCAATATTTCTTTGATTAAATCCTCTAATAGTGATCCTTGCGTCACCGTCACCTCCTCCTGTTTCTGTCGCATACGCTCCAGGCGTAGAATTCAATAACATAGGAATATCTTGTGCAGCTAATTCCTCTTGGATTTTTATAGTTGGAATATTAGAAAAAGCTACGGGTGTTTCTCTTTCAATAGCTATATCTGCAGTGACAACAACTTCTTGAAGGATAGCACCAGAATTTAATGCTACATCTAGTTTTTGATCTTGAGAAACAGTAATGTTAAAAGTCTTGGTATCATAACCTACATATGAAAAACTAATTTCAAATTCGCCGGAAGGCAAATCCATTGTATATGATCCATCAAGATTAGAGGTTGTTCCATTTACACTAGTTGAAATTGTGGCGCCAATCAATACATCTCCAGTAATTTCATCCGTCAGTATTCCAGAAATAGAATTCTGTGCAGATATAAAATTGATATTGAATAGGAATAGAATACCAATTAAACTATACTTAGTTCTCATAATTTGGATCAGGTTAATTTAAAAAAAAAAAAGGATAGCGGAATACCACCCTTTTTTTTTGATTTATTCTACAACAAATTTCTTAATTGAAAATTGTGCTTTTCCAAAATTGACTTTGGCAAGATAAATTCCTGAATTCAATTCTGCTACACTTACTTGATTTTGAGCATTAAAGTTGAGGTTTTCTTTTTTAACAAGTTGCCCCATAAGATTTAGAATCTCAACACTTTCTATTTGCTCGTCTGCTTCTATTGAAATCGATCCTGTATTACTTGGATTAGGATAAACGTTGAACGCTATAACATTTATATCACTATTGCTTGATAAAGGTCCGAGAGAACAACTGAATCTATCAGGTGTTGCTTCTGCATTACAAACAGAATTATGAATACCTAAAAATTCAAAAGAATTTTTTCTATAACTAGACCACTCTAGACCTTCAAATGATCCACCAGCTGCTGCTGCAACTTGAGTCAAATCATTTCTACCTGAGGTAATATCAGAAGTTCTCACTAAAGTTCTATCTTTTGTAAGCCAAGATCCGTTTTCGTCAACCCAAGCGTCTTGCATAATTGTGAGCTCAGGATCTTCTCCAATAACGCCAATGACGTCAATGAGATTGGAGCCATCAGATGCCAATTCTGTACCTTTAAGTAAGGCAACGGCATCGTTACCATTAAAGTACATTGAGTTATTAGAATTATAGTCAGGACACAAGAATGCATTTGCTTTACACTGCAAATCATATTCTTCATTATACTCCGAACCGAAGATGGCTGACCCTGCATCATTATATTGAGGACCTATTAATATATTACCTAATGTATCAGTAATAGGCAGCATTGTAACAGCGTCATATAATGTGTCAATTACGTTAAACCCATTCCAAGCTGGTTTGTCGAATTGAGAATCAAAATCGGCAACATCAGTTAAATCAACCACTATGACATAAGTGGCATAGGCTTCAATCATGTCAGCAGGTAATTGGATAATTTTATCGTCTCCTAAAGCAGAAGATCCATTGCTAAATCTTGCTATAGAATAATCAGATAAATTAATAGCGTTCGGTGTGGGATTGTAAATTTCTAATGCTTTATTATTGGCATATCCTTCGACATACTCAGAAATAAAGAGTTCATCACATTGGCTGAATGCTGCAAATGTGAAGCAAAAGAAGAAAGTGAGGTGTACAAGTTTTTTCATATCTCAGATTTAAGTTTTAAAGTCTAAATTTACTCAAATAATTAAGCCTTTTATAGCATTTTTAACACTTAAGCATCAGTTAATTTTATATTTAGAGTTAAGAGAATCCTAAAAGACATTTCAAATGGCTTTTTGTAATGAAAAATGGAGTTTATTCCTAATAAAATTGTCTTTTAAATTATACAATCTAAAGCAAATTATTTTATTTAGTTGGACATGACTTAATTTAAGGCTTGACTAATTTGAATTGATTCAATTGTGTATCATTGCATGTCCATTTTCTAACAGACATAAAAGGATTTAGTTGAAAGACTGCTTATTACATTAAAATTTAAATTGATAGAAAAGGTACCTATAAAGATAAACAATGAATTCAATGAGATTCTCGACACCATAGAGAAAGAAGGAGAGAATTTATTCATTACAGGAAGAGCAGGTACAGGTAAATCTACTTTATTATCACTTTTAAAAAAGACAACAAAAAAAAATGCTGCCGTTTTAGCGCCTACTGGAATAGCAGCGCTAAATGTAGGCGGTCAGACCATCCACTCCTTTTTTAAGTTACCTCCTAAGATGATTAATCCAGGAGAACTTACCAAGAGAAAGAATCATCGTTTTTATAAAAAACTCAAGTTGTTGATCATAGATGAAATTTCTATGGTCAGGGCTGATATGATTGATTGTATTGATATGTTTTTGCGGAATAATATTGAGAATCCTGCCCCTTTCGGAGGTGTGCAACTTGTTGTTTTTGGTGATCTTTTTCAATTACCTCCAGTCGTAAGTAGTCAATTTGAAAGAAAAGTTTTGAAAGAAAAGTATGGTAGTCCTTATTTCTTCGCAGCTGAAGTTTTTAAATCAGATGTTGAATTAAGAATGATTGAATTGCGGACGGTCTATCGCCAAACGGAAAGAAGGTTTATCAACTTACTTGATAACATCCGCACGCGTCAGTTTGACTATGAAGATCTGGAAGAGATTAACAATCAATTTATTGAAAACTTAGAAGATGATTGGTATGATGAAATGGCTATTACGTTGTGTGCAACTAATGCAACTGTCAATGCTATAAATACTAAAAAGTTAAAAGAGATACAGAATCCAATATTTGAGTTTCAGGCTAAAGTTTCTGGTAATTTTAATGCACGCATAACGCCTGCTGAATCTTATTTGTGGCTAAAAAGAGATGCACAAGTAATGTTTGTTAAAAATGACCCTGAAGGCAAATTTGTCAATGGAACAATCGGCAGGATCAGTCAAATTGATCACAACACGATTAAAGTGGAGATCAGTCATAAAGGAGAGACGAAATACATTGATGTGGAAAGAATGGAGTGGGAAATGACGAAATACGAAATTGACCAAGAGAATCCTGATAAATTTAAATCGGTTATAGTAGGTACGTTTTTGCAATATCCCCTGAGACTCGCATGGGCCATCACTATACATAAGTCTCAAGGAAAGACTTTTGATAACATTATGGTGGATTTGGGGTCTGGAGCTTTTGATTTTGGTCAGACATATGTGGCTTTGAGTCGGTGTAGAACGCTTGAAGGGATTGGACTAAAGAAAAAAATTAGGCCAAGGGATATCCTTGTAGATCCCACTATTGTGGAATATTATGAATTCAAAAAGAGAAATTGGTAGTTAAGAGGTTCTAATTATTAAATCACTTTGCTATATTAGATAAATTGTTTTTTTATGGCAAAAAGTAAGAAAAAGAAAAGAGAAGAATTAGCTAATAAGAAACAGGAGAAGAAATTCTTTGTAATAACAGCAGGTGTAACTGTTTTATTACTCTGTCTCTTATACTTAATGTTTAGGCTTAATAACTAAACTCTATGAAACTTAGTTTAGATCTGGCCTCTGACAGTAGCCATAATTGGATTGCTGCAGTCATGTCTGATTTTGATACTTTTTTGCAAGATCACGCGGATTGCGAAAGAAAAGCGTCTGCCATGGCAATGAGTTTTGTTGCCAAATATCCGGACAGAAAAGAAATCATTCCAGAACTTATAGAAACGGGCATCGAAGAGCTAGAGCATTTTCAATTGGTTTACAATCTGATGAGTGCTCGTGGCATTCCTTTGTTACATTCTATAGGAGAAGATCCCTATCTCAAAAAGCTTCTTAAGCTTTGTCATTCTGGAAGAGAAGAGCGTTTTATGGATCGGCTGTTGATTGCTTCTGTTGTCGAAACGCGGGGTGCTGAGCGTTTCAAGATGGTTGCCGATGCTCAAAACGATGAAGAAATGCATAAATTTTACAAAATGTTGTGGATATCTGAGGCCAAACATGGGCATATTTATGTAAAAATGGCCCTGAATTATTTTGATAAAAATGCAGTCTATCCTCGGTTAGAGTGGTGGATCAATCACGAAGCGGAAATATTAGAGTCACTCGAAATCAGAGCAGCTCTCCATTGATTTTCATAATCTGTCTTCAAGTCAAATGTCCTTAAAGTCTTGAGATTTTCTTTGCTTTTCTCATGAATTTTCAAACCTAAAGCCTCAAATAGAAAAATAATGGCCTCGTTTATCGATATGTCAGCATAAGATTTTTTCTCTCTCATGAAATGTAGATACTTCATCAGTGTAAATGCATCAAACCATCTAAAAAATGACTTTATAAATGATTGATAATCAATTGAGTTACCTTTTAGTTTTTTAACTTTTGCTTTAAAATTAATTGAAGCTAAAAAATCGTCAAAATTTGTAGGGTTCCCAATCACAAAAGCAGGATTTTTAAAATCTTCAAGTAAAGCTTTAAAATTTTTGGCCAACCATTCTCCTAAAATGAAGAATGACGTAAAATTATAGGTCCTTAAAATCGCTTGAGAGTCCAAAATATCATTCACCGCCTTCCCAGTGCCGAATGGCACACGATCGGAGCGCCTAGAGGAAGGAAACACTGTGGTTTGATTAATTTCTCCTAAAGAGAGCTTTTTACTGTATTTATGTAAAAAGTAAAAATCCTCTCCCGCTTGCTTTAAACTCATACCGCCTTCTTTAGCATAAGCTTCCGCAGTCACGGCCATAGCACTGCCAACTGTCTGATATGCAAATGGAAACCCAATCATTCTCTGTATATTAATGAAATATCTCAAGTGTAGTTCATATTGAATAATGGCTTCATCATTAATGCCTGCGTTCAGATTATGCGCAAATGCTATGGAAGCCGCTTCATTTTTAGACTTTTGAAAAAATTTTAAAATAGCGTTTGTATAATTGGAATCTACCTCTGTGTCCGCGTCCAAGTTGATGATAATACCATTCTTTTTTATGTGCACATACCACCTGTAAGCCAGGTCCATGAGTTGCTTTCTCGCCATGCCTACCCCAGCCTTTTTTCCAGTTAATTCACTACAATAGAAATGGAATTTAACACTCGAACAATATGATAATTCATCGGTGGCTTGAAGTTGATCAAACAATCTTTTTGATTCACTTTTAAGGGTTGCAGAATCATTTGCTTTATAATTTATAAGCGTCAAAACCACAAATTTATTCTGCGGTGGATTTAACTGATTGATTAGTGACCTATACACATTCATTAATATTTCGTAGTCTTCTTTATAGGCAGGAATTACTACAATACAGTCAACATTCTCAGTAGTCTCGGGTAGTTCAAGTGAATTATCACATCTTTGATTGAAATACTTAGAATGTGCATGCATGGCATAATTATACAGTAAATTATTGAAGCTTTGATAAACCATACAATATATTACCCTTCTCTTACTCCCAAATAGTGCTCATACATTTTAAATTATATTAAAGACTGCTTGATATAAAATAAAATGAAGCATGTATGATTTTGGTCAATGATTTAATAAATAATATATTGGAACTAGTATTTTTTCTTTAATATGTATTATAAGTCAATTCAAAATAAAATTAACGCTGATTATATTACAGCTGCTCGGATTAAAAATCCTCTAGAAGGTTTCAACTTTGAAAGCATAGAAATTTCTCGCAATAATGGAGATTTAGAGGATTGTAATTTAAGTTATTCAACTTTTTCAAATGTTAGAATCGAGGCTATTTCTATGGCAAATTGTAACTTAAACTTCAGTACTTTTCAAGACTGTTTTTTGGAGCATGTAGATCTTAGCCAATCGGAGTTTATTAAAACGTGCATTGAAAAGTGCTCACTGATAGACGTAACATTAGTAGGTAGTTTTGTAGGAACAAAAATAGATAATACAAATTTTCAAAATGTCGCTTTAGTTAATTCCGAACAAGTAGGTGTACAATATTTAAAAAATACTTTTGGCAATTGTAATTTGAATGGCATTAGATTTATTGCCAGTAAATTGAATAACTGTATTGTTTTTGAATCAAAACTTCAAAACACTGATTTAATTAAATCACGGTTTCAGAAAGCTTCCTTTGAATCCTGTGATTTAAGAGATGCGCGATTCCAAAACATGTTTTTAACAAATACAAAAATTATTGATTGCAGTTTTAAAAATACATTAATCAAGGATTCTCAATTACTAAATGTCAAATTTCATAAATCAAATTTTAAAGAAAGCATTTTCATGAATACTAAATTTGATAATGTTGATTTTGCCTTTGCGCAATTCAATGGTGCTGCCTTTATAAATTGTTCTTTTACTACCAGTTGTAACTTAAAGAATTTAAAAATAGTGAAAGAGTGCTACTTTGATCAAAGGTCGATAAAGGCATTAGGAGATTCTTATAGATACTTCAAATAAAATGGTTATAGTTGCTTCTTACCCTAAATCAGGTGCCACATGGTTTAAACGACTGATTCACACAACAACGGTTGGAGAAATTTATTTTTCTTCCAATATGGAGTCTTCTATAATTTATTATGATGTAAATACAAACAGAAGCAAAGTTTTAAATAAAATCCGCAGAGGTGATCATTTTTATTTTAAAACTCATTATGCATTTAACAGATTGAATGTTCCATACTTTAAAGAAATTTCGAAAAGTATTTATATAATTAGAAACCCATTAGATGTACTCGCTTCTAAGATAAATCATATAGATGCAGCTAAGGGGGCAACTAAATTAAACAAGAAAATGTTAGACGATATAGTAGAAAAAGAATTGTCAATCGCAAATGATGAACCATCTAAAGATAATAATTTTGCAGGTGGCTGGAACTGTAATGTGAAATCGTGGCAATCTCAAAATGATATTCCAACTTTACTTTTGAAATATGAAGATATATTAAAAAGTGCTTATGATGTCATGCAGAAAGTAAATCATTATTTGAAGCTCAACTTAGAAAGTAATCAAATCAAAAATGGGATTAAACATGCAACATTCGAAGTGATGCAAAAACAAGAAGAAAAAGAAATATTACTAGATATTTATGGATCTGCTCAAATAAACAAAAGGAGTAAAGCTTTTTTTCATAAGGGTGTAAGGCTGGTAAATAAAGGTCAAGCAAATAATTATATAAACGTACTTGAACCTAACGTCATTGAAAAAGCAAAGAAAGTATATGGTGAGGTGATGGATCAATATTATTAATATCTCCGAAAAATCCCTATGAAACAATAATGATCGTTTAGTTACTTGTAGTTGAAAAACTAGTTTGGGTAATTTAAATGAATTGTCACATCTTTAAGCAATGTTTTGAATTTGCAGCATATTATAATTTCAAACTAAATTACTGAGGGTTGAAAAATCAAGCTCATTTATTGCCTCTAGCATACTTTGCGCCCATCGCACATTATTCATTAATTTCTACTAGCCAATGCTTGTTTGAAATAAATGAAACATATCAAAAAAGATCAGTTAGAAATAGATGTAAGATCTTAGGCCCAAACGGAGTTCAAAATCTTTCAATACCTCTGGCAAAAGGTAAAAACCAACTGCCCATTTCTGAGGTAAAAATTTCTTACGAAGAAGATTGGCAAAAAGTTCACTTCAGAAGTTTAAGAACTGCGTATAACACTTCACCATATTTTGATTTTTATGAAGCAGCATTTGAGCAGTTTTATAAGCAGAAGTTTATAAAATTGATGGATTTAAATATGGCTTCTTTTGAACTGATTTCAAGCAAGACATCTATTACGGCACCAAAAATGACAAAAGAGTTTATTAAAGAGACAGATTCTGAAATATTTGACTTACGACCAAAGAAACATAAACTTTGTATTGAAACAGCCCCATATACACAGGTATTTGCACACAAGTTTGGCTTTGTTGGTAATCTTAGTATTTTGGACCTATTGTTTAATAGAGGTCCGGAATTATTTACAATTCTTAAGGATACACGCATTACTTTTAACCAATCAACTGTCTAAATAGATAAGTAACAAGTATATGGGAACACAACTTTTGGACAAAAATTTAGATTCGAACAAATCGAAGCTGGAAAGAGCAGTTAATTCGCTTTTAGAAATCACAAAGATCATTTCACATGCTGAAATGAAATCAATTGTAAGTGACATCAAAGCGCGCATAGATGATCCATTTATGTTCGTTATTGTAGGTGAGGTCAAAGCTGGAAAAAGTAGTTTTATCAATGCACTCTTAGAATCGAAAAAAGAGATTTGTAAGGTCGCCGCTTCTCCGATGACGGATACCATTCAACAAATAGTTTATGGCGAAAAGGAATCAATTACAGATATCAATCCTTACTTAAAAAGGATAACCCAGCCTGTAGAGATTCTCAAAGAAATTGCGATTGTTGATACGCCAGGTACTAATACCATTATTGAACATCATCAAGAAATTACTGAGAAATTTATTCCTGCCTCAGACCTTATCGTTTTTGTCTTTGAATCAAAAAATCCTTACAGACAATCTGCTTGGGACTTTTTTGATTACATAAAAGAGGATTGGAGAAAAAAAATAATATTTATTCTTCAACAAAAGGATTTGATGACACCTGCAGACCTTACTACTAATATCGGTGGTGTACGAGAATATGCCTTGAAAAAAGGTATTCCTGATCCGAAGGTTTTTCCCGTTTCAGCACTCATGGAACTAAACGGCGAAACAACTGAAAGTGGATTTGAGCCTGTCAGAAGTTTTATCTATAACAATATTACAGGTGGAAAGGCGCCTCATTTAAAACTCATCAACAATGCGGAGACTGCGTTAAACATAAATGATAAGATTTTCAAAAGTGTTATTATTAGAAAAGAGCAATATGAATCTGATCGAAGGTTTAGAAATGACATTAAACAATCATTGGATCATCAAGAGATAAAAACGCAAAGGCAAGTCAGTATTTTAGTTGAAAATCTCATAGCCAGTTACGACAGGATCACTAATGCCAAAAAGGAAAAATTGAAAAGTGGCATTGGAGTTTTTAGCATGTTAAAAAGATCGTTTAGTTCGAAATTTGGTAGCGGTGAATCTCCAAAAGTTTGGCTCGAGAACCTAACTAAAGATTTAGAGGTACAGTTGAATACAGAGTTTAGGGATAAATTACAAGAAGGCGTCGAAGATATTGCAGATAGTATTCAAGACATGGGTAAACTGATCGATGCGAAAATTAAGAATTCGGAAACGATCTTAAAAAACAATGATGAAATATTTTCTGACATTGCTGAAAGAAGAGCCAGTGTTTTAAAAGATTTGCAAAAAGCATTTTCAAGTTTCTTAAAAAGTTCTGAGAATTTTTATGATAAAGAAATGCTACAAAGCGGTAATAGTTTGGCGCCTAATGTTGCTGCGGGAGGCGGCATTGCCGTCGTAGGGATGATTCTAACTTATGTCACCAATGCTGTTGTATTGGACTTTACTGGAGGATTATTGACGGCGATAGGATTTATTTTTGCTGGCGTTTCTATTGGCTTAAACAGAAACAAGATTATCAAAGCTTATGAAACTGAGATTGACAAAGGGCGTCAAAAAATAAGTGATGAAGTTACTGCGAAACTTAACAGTTATACCCGAAAAATCAAGAGCAGAATAAACGACAATTTTTATAAGTTTGATAACCTTCTTAAAGAAGAAGAACAAACCATCACACATTTAGAAACAGAATACGATCGTATAAAAACGGACATTGAACTTGTGAGACTAGAAGTTCAAAAAGAGCTGTAGTGTCAGACGAATACTTCGATTGAGAGTTAATAGAGCATTTTTTGATTTCGGATTATAACAGTTCTGTGTATCACTAGATTATAAAAATAACAAATAGCATTATGCTTAATACTTTTAAGCCCAATCAAATAAATGTTATACTAAATTTCTACGCTTATAGTCCCAATATCTCATTCTCTCAAATATGACATAACTAATTACAGTACTTTCCGGTATAAATGTTTTGTAAACTAATCGTCCTTCATTACAATATCTATTAAAAAATTCTACTAGCCCACTTGGAAGAGATCACGTAAGTGTTTGCTAAAAAAAACCATATTCAATGGCATTTGATAAAGCATAAAACACTTCAATTCATTCACAACTCAATGCAGTATTTAAAAAAAATGACGAAATTTATCCCCAACATATGGCGGCTCTGCATTCTGCAGAACACAAGATTTCCCTAAATACTTTAAAAGTTAATTGATTAGATTATTAAATGATGAAACTCATCTAGCAATATGAGCAATATCATTCCATTCTAATAATACATCCTCGATATTTACAATAGAATTAAACATAAAGTATATTATTTTAAAACGGAGTTGTTAAAAAGCCAATTACGAGCCCACTGATATAAAAAAAATCAAATATGAAAAATGTTATATTAATCCTATTATTTATTTGTCCAATTTCAATTTTCAGTCAAGAAAACTCTTACCTTTTTACAAACAATAATGCTCTTAAGATTAGTGTCTTTGAATTTGGAAAAGCTGAATTTCAACTGAGCTATGAAAGATTTTTTAATGATAGAAAATCAAGTCTATCGATTATTCCTTCTATTATTCTAGAAAATGATAATGAAACAAATAAAGAAGGTTGGAGTATAATGAGTCAGTACAGATTCTATTTGACACATTTTAATAAACAACACACTAATACATTTCTTGGATTCGAGAATTATGCTCTATATACTGGGCTGTATGGAAGCTATTTAGATTATGTGGAAGATTACAGTATAATGGACTGGAATGAAAGCCAGCAAGATTATACCACTGAAGAACATCGAAAAGATTTATCTGCTGTAGAAGCTGGAGCTTTGATCGGAATGCAAATAAATTTCTCGAAAAGGGTTTTACTTGATATTTATATTGGTGGTGGAATAAAGAAAACAGATTTAAATGACAGCTATGATGGAGATGAATATTCATATTACAATTCCTATAGTGTTTTTGATAGAGAATATGAAGGCGTAAAGCCGAGACTAGGATTTCAATTAGGGTTTAATTTTTAAAATTTATTATTATGCTAACTAATATAAAAGAGCGACAGGTATCGGAATTCATGACTACAGATGTCATTACAATTCCTGAATCAGAACCCTTGTGTAATTTTGAAAACTATTTTAATAATAGAAGCATTCATCATATAATAATTGAGAACAAAGATGGAGAAGCTTCTGGGATTATAAGTAAGATTGATGTCGCGAAAATTCGTTCTTGGATTGTTGATGAAAAAATTGAAGCAAAACACATAATGTCTTCAGACATTATTACACTTAAGCCAACTGACCTTGTGAAGGATGCTCTAGTAATATTTCTTAAAAACGAGATAAGAGCTCTACCTGTAATAGATGACAAAGAAAAATCTATTGGAATTATTACTCCATATGATATTCTTAAAGCCCTATAGCAAATCAAATTAACAATTTAAAGCACATTTTGATTAAATAAAAAAAACTGCAATTTGAAAAGACAGCTATTGCTTTATTAGAATATAGGATGCTATAATTTAGGAAAGATTTTTAAATAGAAAAGAAACTAAATATGGAAATGCTAATCAAAAATCTTATGACCAGAGACGTTAAAACTATTTCAATAAAGAAACCATTCACGGAAGCTTGCCGTATGTTTAATAGCTATAAAATCCATCACTTACCAGTTGTGGATAATAATAATATACTTTTAGGCTTGATATCTTTTAAGGATGCTATGAAAGTCTTTCACGAGAAAATTTATTATTCACAAAAAATAAAGGAAGCAGGAATAAATAAAAAAATAAAGATTTATGATGTAATGACAAAAGAAAACTTACATACTTTAAAGCCAAATGATAAACTCAAAAAAGCTGTAATCCTATTCAAAAAGTATGATATTAGTTCCATTCCAATTGCGGAAGATGGAAAGCTTGTAGGGATACTTACTACTAATGATATTTCAAAACAACTAGCCAATTAGCTACTTGTTTCTATATATTTAGCTGAACATTTTTTATGACAAAAAAGCTTAGAGTTTAACCATTGTATTAAGAAATTAGCTTTAAAAATTAAATCATTTTAAAATAATTATTATGGATATTAAAATAGAAGCCGTTGGCCATTCCAACCAAAAGAAATTAATGTCATACTACAAGGAAATTTTAACAAATAAATATGGACAATATCCTTTTGTAAAAACCATTGACGTAAAAGTAACCGAAAAGGATAGCCTAACTGAGGTAACCCTTTTAATGCAACTCGAAAAGGGAGGGAAAGTTTTTTCATCTGATCAAAACGCTAATGAAAACAGATCACTTCAAGGTGCTATCAAAAAAATAAATTCACAGATTGAGAAATACAAACAGAAACATTATTGTTAAAATAGCTTATTATATGAAGAGAACGTGCATTTCAGTAATTTAAATTTACATAAATACGTTCGGAAAATATGTACATTTTATAATCTCCACTAAATGATTTAATAAGCCATAAGTGATTTGCCTCAATGAATTTCTTATTATATAAAGTATTAATTCATTATTATTGTTCCATCTAAAGTTTGATGTCTTATTGCAAATAGCATAAAGAAAATATTATTTAGAAAATAGTAGATTATACAGAGCTCAATTTTTCTAATCTTAGGGTATTTGTCAAAAAATTATAGACAACCAAAACTAATTATGATAGAATATTTATGAGTAAAATAATTGTAGTTAATGATGTACCTCACTTCATTTTGGTTTTTATCCACAGTCGGACTTCTTGATGAATATCATGCATATGGGTTAAGAAATAGGACTATTGGTGTCTTGTTTTTGTACATTTAAAATGTTCTTAAGATTACATCACCATGGATTATGATATTCTAATAATCAGCATTGTAATACTTTACCTTTTATTCATTCTGCTTTCTATTTATACTGTTCTTAGCAATATTAAAAGTCAGTCGAGGGCGATATCCTGGATTTTTGCAATCCTTTTTATACCATTTGGAGGAATCTTTTTTTACTATGTTCTAGGTAAAAAGAAAAGAAGAGATGAATTTATTCTGGGCAAAAGTCCCTTTCTCAATAAGGAGGAGAAATTATTTATACCTGAGTATCTGGCAACAAAAACTCAACTACTGACGCTCTTAAACAAGAATGACTCCTCTGCTTTATCGTATAATAATAAAGTCAAAATATTTCAAGAAAGCCAAACTACTTTTGAATCTATTTACAATTGCGTTAAGAAGGCTAAAGTTTCAATCCACATGGAATTTTATATTGTGCAAGATGGATTAATACTTGATCACTTGATCGATCTGTTTACTCAAAAAACCAAACAAGGTGTAAATATTAAATTGCTTGTTGATGGTTATGGTTCATACGATTTAAGTATGAAAAGTAAAAATAAACTAAAGGAAATCAAAGTAGAATTAAAAGAATTTATGCCTTTTCCTTTTTTTAAATTACTAAAATATGCTAATAATCGAAATCATCGCAAGTCCATAATTATAGATAACAGAATAGCATTCACTGGAGGGTATAATTTAATGAACAGCTATTTAAACCCTGATCCTGCATTCGGATTAAGGAAGGATACCTTTGTACAAATTGAAGGAGCAGCAGCAGCAGATATAAATAGAGTTTTTCTTGCTGATTGGCATTATAGTGGTGGCGAACAACTTGATTTACCAAGCCCTGCTTTAAATGATTTATCTAATACAAATATTCCAATACATATTACTTCAAGTAGTCCTATTTCACGTTATCAAAGTATTATGCAGATTTATTTTACTCTGATCACTGATGCGGAAGAATATATATATATAGTGACACCATATTTCTCTCCTAATTCATCTATCATGACAGCGTTAAAGACAACTGCTCTTAGCGGGGTAAATGTAGAGATAATGCTTCCTTATAACTCAGATTCAAAGTGGGCTCAACATTGTATGTTTTCATATATAGAGGAGCTGCTTGATGCTGGGATCAAGGTCTTTTTATATCGAAATGGATTTTTGCACAGCAAAATCATTATCTGTGACGACATTATATCCTCAGTAGGTAGCGCCAACTTCGACGAGAGAAGTTTAAATGCTAATTTCGAAATAAATGCGTTGATTTACAATAAGGAGATTTCACTAGAGCTTAAGAACAAATTTATACTGGATAAGGTGCATTGTGAAGAACTTACAATTGAATCTTTTACCATTAAAGCAGGGCGATCCAAAATACTAGAGTCTTTTGCACGATTGAGTAGTCCTCTTTTGTAGGTAAAATAATAATTATTTACATCAACCATACAATTTAATAATCGCTGGGAGTAATTTTAGCTCAGCAATAAATGGATGTACAAAACATCTTGAGCAATTCTATCTTTAATTAGATTAATTATGTCGATCTCTGCTTGAGTTCCTTTTACTATATTTGGATCAATCAAATTTTCTACTATTGAGAGTGATTGGATGATTACCCATGAATGTGGTTTA
>ENA-ORXM01002509-ORXM01002509.1-marine-metagenome-genome-assembly--contig:-NODE-2509-length-21098-cov-4.120784_pt1 | contig 21098 bp, 16 predicted proteins | sample MGYA00237867_ERZ511480 | MGnify/ENA primary metagenome ERZ511480 (study PRJEB26309, sample SAMN06266103) | marine metagenome | isolation source: Algal blade | place: United Kingdom:Sidmouth, United...
AGTATATCGCGGACACGATACTTTTTTTGTTTAGTTTTCATAATTTTTAGCTTTGCTTTTTGTTCTAATTCATCTTTTTTTCTTTCTTTTATTTTTATTGCGTACAACTTGTCTATACCGCTTTAATATACCTATTTCTTAGCGTTTTTTTCATCCTTATCTAGCAAATTATCTAATGGGCTCTTTACATTTGTCAATAGTTCTCGACTCACATGCGTGTAGATCTCTGTTGTTTTTGCATTTTTATGACCTAACAATTTTTGAATAAGACGCTGCTGTGTTCCTGACTCCATAAGATGAGTAGCAAAACTATGTCGTAGCGAATGGAATTTATGGTCTTTACTCAATCCTGTGGCATTACAGGCACGTCTAAATATTGCACGCAAACTACTTTCACTATATGGTCTTCCTTGCTTCTGACCTCTAAAAAGCCAATGATCTGGACGCTCCTTGCTAATATAGGTTACCAACGAAGGAACTACTGATTCAGGCAACATCACTACCCTATCCTTCTGCCCCTTTCCGCCTCTGATGAATATCTGACGTCGATCAAAATTGATGTTCTTTACCTGCATGTTGAGGACATCTCCAATTCTCAAACCACAACCATATCCCAATAGCATCATTAACCTATGTTTGTCATTCTTCAAAATAGAGAATAGCTTTTTAATTTGATTCATACTCATGATCTTCGGCAATCTCTTAGCTTTTTTTGGCCTTTGTATTAATTGCAGACGCATATCAGACCAACCCTCATTCTGCTCATAATAAAACTTTATAGCACTTATATGCCTGTTTAATTCCGATGTACTTACTTCTTTAAGTACTATTCCATTCAAGTACTCCTCAATCTCGTGCAATTTCAAATTTTTGATCTGCTCGAATCCACCAAAATTAATTACAAATCTTTGAAAAGCATAAGAATAAGATTTCATCGTATTGTAGCTCAAATTAGTTCTAGCAAATGCAATCAAATAAAAATCATAGTTAAGTGTGTCATTTTTTGAAAGCATCTTTTTAATTATCTCCATCTTTTTGCGCTGATCTCTAGTGCCCGGTCGTGTAGTAGAAACCTTCCAACTTACTTTATCACGAAAATCAATCATATCTTTTTTTGCGATTTCCATTAGCGCTTTTGAGATCTTTTCATCCCTTGGTACGATCCAAAATCCTTTTTTCTTACCACATGATCTTTTAGATATACTTTTGATATAAGCAAGCGCATTGGGAGCATTTCTAAGCCTGACTTCCATCCTCAGTTGCACATCATCCATATATGGCATGATCCTTATCCAAGATTCATAATCATACTTCTCGCACATGGACATCAAAGTCTTATACTTTTCTTCAGAAAAATATCTATACCTCCGCTGGATCTTTTTTAAATTTTGAGTATCTGATTTGCAAACCCAACACCGCTCCTTTTTGTTCCAATAACTTTGTTTTAATCTCTTAAGAAAAAATACCTCTGCATTGTTGTAATTTATGTAAATAAAAAAACTATTACTTTGCTTAATGATTTTCTTCAGACCTTTTCCTACAGGTCTTATGTCTAGATCAATCTTTCCTCCCTCATTCGACTGATCAGTTGTTGGGCCACATGGACTCCGTAGTGTATCCTTGGATTCACTTATGTCTGCTGTATCTGACTCAAGTGGAGATTGCCAGGTCGCAGATATTTCATCACATACAGTATAAGGCAAATTCAATTGCTCAAATGCCTCAAAAGATCTTTTATTATATGGTACATACCAACATTTTAAAGTATTGGAGTATCTCCGATCCGCTAATGTCTTCACAACCTTTAGGTAAGCCACATTGTAATCAAAAAAAATTCCTATACGATCAGAACCTCGATGACTGATCTTTTTCAAATAGATTACTAGATGTTGTCCTGTTTCCATATTGCTTCTATAGTTTAGTAAAGTAAAACTAATAGAAAATATACCATTAACCGTTAATTAAACGTATAGTTACGTTTGTATGCGTATGTATACGTATGTATGCGTATGTATGCGTTTATTCACTCATTTCAAGTTCTTGTCACGTCAAAACTATGGTCATAAATTCACATATCAGATTGTCCATAAAACACTGCTTAAAATAAAACTACTTGCTCAACGCCAACCTCGTCTCCTATACTATATTTCAAAAACAACACCCTACTTCAAAATTTCCAATAGCAATGTTCGATGTCCCGTTTGTTGTATTACACCGTATTATGATCCTCTGTCGAGTTATATTGCTGAATGAGAAGGTTCTTGCAAATTTCAAACGCAAAAACACTTGCAATCTCTCTGTGCGCAGTGCTAAAAAAAGCAAATGAAATGAAATGAAAAAAGAAATTGTGAAAAAGAGCTTAGACCTACATCACCTCAAGGATTCTCTCAACTACTTTGATGGCTTTATTAAACAAATGTAGATCAGGAAAAAAAATCTCGTTGTCTTCTTGATCCATCTTGATTGTTTGATCCTCCACATGGATCTCTATATGAGTTTGATTTTGAGGAGCCACAATATTGAGGTAACAATAGCAAAACATGCTGATAGCAACAAATAAGGAAAGGCTAAATATCTTCAGTTGATTATTATTCTGATTCATTGCATGCTAGGTTTTTACCCTAATAAAGTTAATTAAAATTGGCGACTTCTTTTAAAGAACGGTCTTTTCCTCCACGAATTGCCAAAATTAGATGATAAATGTAGTCAATTTTACTCCTATAAAGTATGAAAATTTCCGATGGACATTCGATTGTTCGATTGCCCAAATGCTCAAAAAGGGAAGCCCAACGCCAAATTATAATTTAACAAATCACTAAAATCTCCTTTGACCCATTGCTCAAAATACCAATTACTTCCTGTTTTATTAATATATGGAGATCGCATTCTCAATCCAATATCAAAACGTAAGACTACATATGTGAAATCTATTCTGATCCCAAATCCAGTGCCCAATGCGAGTTGATTGATAAAATTTCCTCCAATTGGATTATCTGGATCATCTGGATTAAATTCTGAACGCCATCTAAGTTGAGAACCCAATCTGGTAGAATCTTGTCTCAACGTCCAGACATTTCCTCCATCAATAAAGATTGCACCATCCATGGCAAAAAATGGAATAAATTTAAACCTGTATTCTGCATTAAATTCTACTTTAAAATCTCCAGTTTGATAAAAAGGCGGATTCTGTATAGATGGATCATAAAAACTTCCTGGACCCAGTTCTCTGATTCTCCAGGCTCTGATGCTGTTTGGACCTCCTACAGAAAATTGCTTGACAAAGGGTACTGTATTTGTAAGTCCTGAATATGGCGCAGCCAAACCTACTACCGCGCGCATGGCTAGGCTATTGCCATCCGTGTAATTTTTAAAATATCTCGCATCAAAAGAACCCTTAGTAAAATGAGAAAACCTAAAATCTCTTCCTGTGATTGTAAAAGGTTTTTTGCCTCCATTTGCGATCATATTTGCAATTAAAACTTCCGCTCCCGACAACTCATGATTAAATCTCAATTGCCAGGTCTCTCCCAAGATATTTGGATTTGAAGTCCAAACATAGTTCATATCTGTATAAAACAATCCCGTAAACAATTGCGACTCTTCAAAACTTCTAAGTGTGAATGGACTTGTTATTTGCATTCTCAGAGAATCAGATAAATTGGATTGAAACAAGGTAAATCCCAGCGTATTGATCCTAAAGTGTTCGTTGTTGTTTCGCTTGAGATCATACCCCCACGAAGCCTCCATAGAAGTAAAGGAGTACAAGTCTAAAAGATTGAATTTATTAAAAGAGATACTGCCAACTGGTTTGGATTTTTCCTTTAGGTCTTGATAAAACGCTGGTTTCAAAGCTCTAAATTTCCCAAATTTAAGCCAGCTCAAAAATTTCCATGTCCCAGGAATATCTACAAATTCTGGAAGTAGAATCTCATACCTACCCAACAAATCTAGAGAGCTGATCAATTGTTGAGCTGGATTTGTGAGATTAAATTCTACCCCAACTTCCATAGCTATGTTTACATTTTCTGCACCTTTAAAAGCATTGTTATCTTGAAAAGAAACATTTAGCAAAGTACCGATATAGTTGGCAGAGCTATTGTTTACCAATACCCGCTCTGAGTTATTTATATCTGCTTGGATGGTAATGTTGTGTTTCTTAGCCTTTGTCAGAATAATTTGAAAATCGATGACCAAGGGATCTGTCTGTGATTTAAATTGCTTGATATTTACAAACTTGTACATTCCAAGTGCACGGAGTTGTTTATTCGTTTTATTGATTAGACTCTGATTAAAATCTTCTCCATTCTTAATAAAAATGTTTTTCGCAATCACATTCTCACGAACACCAAGATCTCCATCGAGCGCAAAATAATTTATTCCATTGCTTGTTCTTTTTTCTAATACGGCACTAGTATCGGAAATAATATAATTAGTGTAGACATTTATCTCTCCAAATTTATACTTTCTGTGTTTAGTATCCTCTATTGGCTTTTTAATATTGCTGTATACCGTAAGGCTGTGTTTTCCATTGGTGGTATCAGCTTCCAATTGATCTACATAGGATGGATAAAAGTAAGCATAGCCATTGTTCCTTAAAGAATCTGTAATTCGTTGCACCTCTTGGCCATAGATCTGAAAATCCAGGTTATCCCCTTCTTTTAAATGACTTTCTTTTTTGATCCAAGGTAAAAGACTTTTTATGGTTGAATCGCGACTTTCAAAGATCAATTTATCAATGTAATAAGGCTCGCCAGGATTTACAACATAAGTGACCTCAGCCTTTTTAGCTCGTTCTTTCTTTTTAGTTTCTGTATATACCTTGGCATCCAAATAACCGCGGTTATTTAGATAATTCTGCATCCTAAGTGCAGTATCATCCATAAAATTTTCATCATGCAAAACAGGCTCTTCCGTAAAGTGTCTCCTAAACCATCTTCTAAACTTTATTTTAAAGCCTTCCTCTACCGCAGAGACATCATTTGGATCCAATGCTTCTACTGGCTTGGTCTTATAATGAAGAAATAACTCTGTTTTAAAGAAAAATAGTAGCTTAGAATTCTCTTTTTGATTGATCAATTTTGATAATTCATACTTTAACTGGCTCTTTTCTTTAATTGCATCTGTTGTATCAATGAGAATTACAGCATTATTTGTAACTAGGTATTGATCTGTTTTAAGATGTTTCTTTACAGAGCAAGAACTAAATAGGATCGATAATCCTATACAGAACAGTATTTGAAAAAATAAATTATGCTTAACTTTCATCCCAATAGCCAAAATAATGCTGTCCAAAAATAAGATTAAATATATAAATTCTCTTCATACTAAAAAGTATCGAAAAATACACGCACAGTTTGTCGTAGAAGGTGAAAAAATTGTTAAAGAATGTCTTGATTCTGAACATGGCGTTCATTCGGTCTTTGCTACAGAAGAATGGTTCACCAATAATATTTTACCGTCCAAGATCGATCCTGAGATCCATCATATCGCAACAGCTTCAGATTTAAAGAAAATCACTCAGTTGAGTACCTTTTCACCTGCACTTGCTATCCTAGATATACAACCTTTTCATGCTTCTACTTTAGATATTGACCAAAATAGGTTTCTATTTTTAGAAAGCATTCGAGACCCAGGAAATCTTGGTACTATTATACGAACTGCCGAATGGTTTGGTTTAGACCAAATTATCTGTAGCCAAGATTGTGTAGATCTTTTTAATCAAAAGACGCTTCAAGCTACTATGGGGTCTTTTTTAAGGGTGAAAGTCCACGCAAAATCACTTGATACAGTCATTCACGACATTCCAAACTTGAATCTATACGCCACATGTATGGAAGGCCAAAAATTAAAAAACCTAAAATTTAAGACCCCTTTCATGCTCCTTATTGGAAATGAAGGCAAAGGTTTGAGTGATGATACAATGAAAAAAGCAACCGAGTTGGTTGCTATTGAGAAAGTGGGAAACACAGAAATAGACAGCCTGAATGCTGCTATTTCTGCGTCGATTTTTCTTTACGAAACTAGTAAATTATAGTAATCTTTTTACCTCATTTTCAATTGAAGCACCTCTGAGACCAACCGCGGCAATCTTACCTTCTTTATCGATTAAGAACGTCTTAGGAATACTCTTTACACCATACTGAGCGGCAGGAGCTGATTTCCATTGCTTTAAATCAGAAACGTGGTAAGGCCACAACAAATTATCCTTGTCGATCGCCCCTTTCCATCTGTCTGGCGTTCTATCTAAAGACACACTGAATACAGTAAATCCTTTGTCCTTATATTTTTTGTATATCTCTACTACATGTGGGTTTTCTCTACGACAAGGTCCACACCACGACGCCCAAAAGTCGATCAATACCACTTTGCCTTTTAAATCTTCCAGACTATAATTTGTTTTGCCATCAGGGCTTGGCAGGTCGATGTTAGGCGCCATCATGCCTACTTCCATGGCCGTACCATTTACCCTTCTCTCATTTCTTTTCTGCTGCGAAGCTGAAGTACCACCACCACCTGGATTTTTTATAGAATTGATAAAGGTTTGATAATCTTTTGTATATGGCGAATCAGGCATCTCTTTTTGCATTCTTGCCATTACAGGATCATGCAAGCTAGCCATGGTCCTATTTGATCCAAGCATATTTTTTGCAGCCAACATCGCCGCCATTGGTGATGAAAGTCCGTTCAATACATCTCCTAATTGATTGGGCTTCAGTTTTCCAGTTCTCCATTGGCTTACTACTGAGGCATATTCATCTGCCAAGTCGGCGCCTTCAAAAGTCACTTGGTACCTATCCATGGTATTTAGATCTGCTTTGATTTTTATGTTTGTTTCTGTTCCTGACAAAGGAAATGCGACATTCTTCTTACCAATTCTTACTCTATAAATTGATTTTTCAAATCCTTCTGGCAATTCCAAAGAGAATTTACCTTCGCTGTCAAGTACTGTGGTACCTAATACTGCTGTCGTAGGATTTTGCTTATCAAAAAATAGTTGAAGATTAGCCGCATTGTCTACTTGTCCAGAAATAGTCGCTCCACTGCTTGAATTACAAGAAGATAAAAGGGCAAAACTGGCCGTTGCTAAAAAGGTAAAAATTATGATTTTTATTTTCATGACTGTTTTATTCTGATTCTAATTTATTAACAATTGTGTTCTCATATAGTTCTCTCCATAAAGATAGCTTACCAAAGTCCTTATTATCAATCTTTAAAGAATCTTTGACGACACTTCCGAGCTTCGTATAAGATACGTCTGCTTTGTCAAGCATGTTGTGCAATTGGGCAGCTTTTTCTTTTTTAACACTTACTATTACTCTACTTTGGCTTTCGCCGAAAAACCAGGCGTCCTTTCTAATATCGTCTTGGGTAGTTACATCGAACCCCAAATTCCCGGAAAGGGAAGACTCCATCAAACAAGTAAATAACCCGCCTTCAGAAACATCATGTGCTGATTGAACCAACTTTGAACTGATCATATTTTTGATCACTTCTTGTACCGCAAATTCTTCTTCTAAATAAAATACTGGTACCGAAGAATATTTAACCTTGTGTACAATTTTTAGGTATTCGGAGCAACCTATGTCTTCGTAATTTTTACCAATAAGGTAGATCTCATCACCCGCCTCTTTGAAATTTAAAGTCATATGATTGGACTGATCTTCCATCACACCAAGCATCCCTATAGTAGGTGTTGGGAAGACTGGTTCTTTGCGATCTTTGTATACAGATTGGTTATAAAAACTCACATTACCTCCTGTTACTGGTGTGCTGAATTTTTCGCATGCAAGACCCATGCCCTTTATTGCATTCACAAACTGAAAATATACCCCTGGATCATATGGATTTCCAAAGTTCAGACAGTTCGTTATCGCAGCTGGCACGCCTCCAGTACAAACAATATTCCTCGCCGCTTCAGATACCGCGATCATTGCACCTGTCAAAGGATCTGCATGAACATAAGAGGAGTTGCAATCTGTTGAAGCTACCAATGCTTTTTTTGTTCCCTTCAATCTAATTACCGATGCATCTGAAGGATGATTGGTGACCATTGTGTTGGTTCTCACCATAGAATCATACTGTTCGTAGATCCATCTTTTCGATACAATATTAGGAGAAGAAAATACTTGTTTTGCAGTAGCTAAAAGATCCTTAGGCTCACTAATATTTTTTATATCGTACTTGTTTATTTCTTTAAAATATGCAGCTGGTGCATAATCTCTACTATAGATCGGAGCACCGCCTCCCAAAACCAAAGGTTCTGCAGGTACATCCGCCACTAAATTTCCATTTTCAAAAAACTCTAACCTGCCACTGTCGGTTACTACACCTATTTCCTCACACTCTAAATCCCACTTATCAAATACGTCGTACAACTTTTGTTCTTGACCTTTTTTGCAAACGATTAGCATTCTTTCTTGAGATTCTGAAAGCAGAATTTCAAAAGGCTTCATATTTGCTTGTCGAGTAGGAACTTTATCCAGATATATTTTCATCCCAGTTTTACTCTTGGCACTCATTTCTGAAGTGGAGCAAGTTATCCCAGCCGCACCCATATCTTGCATGCCTACAATAGCACCCGTTTTAATGGCTTCCAAAGAGGCTTCTAAAAGCAATTTTTCCTGAAAAGGATCACCAACTTGTACAGCTGGCAAGTCATCAGCAGAGTCCTCTGTAAGGTCTGCAGAAGCGAATGTAGCACCATGGATACCATCCTTCCCTGTTGCTGAACCTACTATTAACACTGGATTTCCAGGACCATCAGCGATTGCTGATACTGTTTCTCCAGCTTTCATAATACCAATAGACATCGCATTGACTAGTATGTTTTGATTGTAGCAAGGATCGAAATAGACCTCACCTCCAATTGTAGGTACACCAAAACAATTGCCATAGTCGCCGATCCCTTTGACTACTCCTCGCATCAAATGCTGAGTATGTTTGTTATCTATTTCGCCAAAGCGCAAGGAATTTAATGCTGCTATAGGTCTGGCACCCATTGTAAATATATCTCTATGAATACCTCCTACTCCCGTAGCTGCTCCTTGGTATGGTTCTATTGCCGAAGGGTGATTGTGAGATTCAATTTTAAAAGCACAAGCAAGGCCATCGCCTATATCAATAAGACCTGCATTTTCTTCACCTGCCTCTACCAAAAGGTGTGCTCCTTCCCTTGGTAAGGTCTTCAATAATGTAATTGAATTTTTGTATGAGCAATGCTCCGACCACATGACAGAAAATATACTCAATTCTGTGAAATTTGGGACCCGTCCCATGATATTTTTGATCTTATCAAATTCTTCTGCAGTAAGACCAAGATTTTCTGCTATTTCGACTGTTGTCAAAGCTTGAGTTGCCTCCATGAAGTACTAGTTTTTACAAATAAATTGCAAATATAACTTCCTGTTAGCTAATCAGATAACTTACTCCCAAAAAGATTACAAGATAAATCCACAAAGCATCCAGAAAGTGCCAATATCTCGTTAAAAGTCTCAATTTTAGCTGTTTTTCCGGATCTGAAAAGTATACCAGTACGGAAACTGGCTTTTTCATCTTCTTTTTGGCAGTCCAATAAAAAATAAAAAGAAAAGGTAATCCCGCTATAACGTGTGCAAAGTGAACAAAAGAAATAATGTACAAATAAGAGCCCGTCACTTGATCATTTAGAGCTATCTCCATCAACAAAAGTTTCCACGCTAATATTTGTGATACCAAAAATATCAGAGAAAGCACAAAAGTATATATCAAACAGCGCTGATACTTTTCAGTATCATCATTCCTGTAAGCTTTATTTGCCATAACTATAGTGTAACTAGATGCTAATAAGACAATGGTGTTGACAAAGAATAAAAATGGCAATTTGATAGGAGGAATATCTGGATTTTGTATCCTTGTGTATATGTAAGATCCTGAAAGCGCTAGAAACAATGCACTGACACCCATCAATAAGAGTGTCAACATTATGTTGTAAGGGTGGAAGATCAGATTTGTGTATTCTCCATATCGTGGACTAGATGCCATACATGATGTTTATGAATTGAACAGTATAATCCATGGACGGTTCATTATGTTTTTAAAAAAAGACCAAACTCAATAAGGAAACCGATATTGCTGCAAAAGTTAATACTATTATATAAGCCATTGTGATGACAAAGAGCTTCAACGCTGTTTTAATATAACCTTGTTTGTAATAAGCTATAAACGAAATATACATAAATAAAGAAGACAAAACCAAAGATACTGTGGCAGAAACAGAATTCATTGCTAGATTACCACTCCTTAAGTCAGAAAACCTGTCTCCTGATAAAAAGGAGATCACTAAGATAACCGAAGCGATTATAAAGCAAGTACTATGTATATGGATGAGAAGCACGAGATGTTCTGCATAAAAGTAAAATTTTCTTATATATATTATTTTCATTATCAATGCTATAAACAGCAATACTATTAAAGTTGTCCAAATAGAATTACCTATCAGAAAAGCGGGCAATCCTTTTGTGTTTTTGTATATTTTGGCTAATTGTCTTAGCATATGTTTATTGTACCACTCTGTGATACCGTATTTTTCAATGACTTCAGATTCTGAAAGCATCAGAATATCGGACTTGGTAATTTTAAGCTTATTAAAATCAAGCGTGAAGAAATTTGAATTTGCCAAGAAATATTTATCGCCATTTTTAAAGTTTTCTCGATATAGATTTGTCAAAAGAGAATCCAGATCTTCTTGTCCTTTTGTATTCAAATAAGTAGGAGCCAAGGAATCTATCTTAGTTGCGAAATCCATTTGATACGTTCGCCTTTTGGTTGGCTCTGTTGATACACTATCTCCTAGTTCCTTTGTAACGATATACCCCAAAATCGCAAAGTGAACCAACATGGATATAAATAAGATTCTTATCGGATTATAATACGTTTCTCTTTTTCCAGCGATATATGCTTTTGTAAGTTTTCCTGGAATAAAAACATGTAGGAAGGTTCTGAAGAATTTGGAATCCAGATCAAAAACTCTATTTAGAAAATCCTGAACGATGACCCATACTGTGAGTTTTGGCGCTTTTGTTTTTTGTCCACATCTCGAACAATACTTTTTATCCAAATCAATTTCATTGCCACAATTCAGGCAATTAAAAATTCGGTTTTGAGACATTTCTGCTGCCATTTTTTAGATTGGAAAGGTTGAAGTAGCCAACTTCATCGAATCTGCAAACGCTTCATTATCAAATCCATCAAGCACACCTTGCTTCATAAAATAGTCGACCATGTGTTCCATAGGCATGTTGCCAGTCAGATCATCTTTGGCCATCGGACATCCCCCATAACCTTTTAAGGCACCATCAAACCTTTTGCAGCCAGATTCAAAAGCAGCCTTTATTTTCTCCTCCCAATTATGAGGCTGTGTATGCAAATGCGCACCAAATACCATATCGGGATAAGTCGGTATGAGTTTCGAAAATAAATAAGAAATACTCTCTGGCGTAGAAACTCCTATAGTATCAGATAAGGAAAATATACTAATGTCCAATTTTACCAGTTCATCCACCCACTTTTGGACAATTTCTGTGTTCCACTCATCGCCGTACGGGTTTCCAAAGCCCATGGATATATATAGAACCATCTTTTTATTGGCCCGAACGCAAATATTTTGGATGTCTTCTACCCTTTCAAGAGATTCTTCAATGGTAGCATTGGTGTTTCTAAGTTGAAAAGTCTCTGAAATTGAAAAAGGATAGCCTAAAAAATCGATTTCTTCAAAGCAGGCAGCATCATCCGCACCTCGTTTATTGGCCACAATTGCCAATAACTTACTCTTAGTGGATGCGAGATCCAGGCCTTTGAGGACCAGGGCAGTATCTCTCATTTGTGGAATAGCTTTTGGAGAAACAAAACTCCCAAAATCAATAGTATCAAAACCCACCTTCAATAGAGCATTTATATACTTGATTTTCTTATCAGTATCAATGAAATCATGCATTCCTTGCATGGCATCTCGGGGACATTCTATGAGTTGAACCAAACTATTGCATTTAGATATCAAATATATGGTTTTATGGCAGATTCAAGCATTCATTAAATAAAGAACTCTTTAAAGTTTATTACTTTTCATCAAATCTGACTAATCAGACCAAAATTGCAAACAAAATTCTTACAAGACTAAAAAGCACAATGAAAATAATTGTATTTATTTTACCAAAATAGTTCTTATTCTTTTACTAATTATCTATTTTTGTTAGACTGAGCCATTCGAAGAGCTATAATTCATTTATAGCAATCTATCATATGTAGTAATGTATATAAATCGATAAAGAAAATTTATTTTTTTCCCTGACTATCGTTAACTGAATTTATTCAGGAATGTCAATATAAACACAGTACTTGTTGCCATTTCTATTACATATTTTTAATCAAAACATACTATAACATGAGAATTGTATATTCTTTGCTCCTAGCCGGAATGTTTATCCTAGGGTTTTTCCTCTGTAGGAGTTTCATCTGCAACAATGACGCAGGCCCTTCAAACGCTGCAACTTCTTCTTTTGTACCAGTTATCACAAATGAGAAATGTGTTGTTACCTTAACTTTCAATGACAACAAATTTACAGCCCAATCTAAAGACAATTTTAAATTTTTGATGGGTTCTCATGAATTCGAAGAAGTTTCTGCAGAATTGGCAGACAAAACAAAAGATGTCGCCAAGTATCTAGACTCCAGATCAAGCAGAATGCTTACCATCGAAGGACTTTATTCTGAAGACGAAATCTTTACCTCTGAAGATGTGGAAGTCGATAATCTAGGTATGGCAAGAGCAATGAATGTCAAATCTTATTTCGAAGACCTTGGTGTCGAAGGCGATCAGATCATGGCCAAAGGTGTTTTAACAAAGCCATCTTGCTTTAAAGACAGCATTCTAATGAGAGGAATTAATGTTTCTTTCAGTGCCGCTAAGTAATTATTATTACTTATTAATCAATTTTAATAACAAAAAAAAGAAAATATCATGTGTACGTTGTTACCATTATTGCTTATGGCTTCCACAGCACTATTAGGATGGCTTTTAGGTAGAGAAAGAAAATTTGATACTTCTGACTATGACACTAAGATCAACGGCCAAATTTTGCAGTTGACCAATCTAGAATCAGAAAAAGAAACTCAAGTAAAAAAATATAATCAGCTAACTACTAAATTTGCTAATTTAGAAAGACAGCATAGAGATACCATCACCAGGTTCAATAACAGACCTCCAGTAGAAATAAAAGAAGTTCCTGTTGAGGTCATTAAAGAAGTTTTTGTAGAAAAAATCAAAGAAGTTCCTGTTGAAGTGATCAAAGAAGTGGAAGTCATCAAAGAAGTTCAGGTGATTAAAGAAGTGCCTATTATTCAAGAGGTAGAAGTCATCAAAGAAGTGCAGGTGATCAAAGAAGTTCCTTTTGAAGTGATCAAGCATGTTGAAATGATCAAGGAGGTTCCCGTTGAGATCATTAAAAATGTAGAAGTGGAAGTCATCAAAGAGGTTCCTATAGAAGTCATCAAAAATGTGGAAGTAATCAAAGAAGTGGAAGTAATCAAAGAAGTAGAAGTAATCAAAGAAGTAGAAGTAATCAAAGAGGTAATCGTAAAACAAGAAGTTGAGGTCATCAAAGAAGTAGAAGTAATCAAGGAAGTACCTGTTGAAGTGATCAAGAATGTAGAGGTTGAGGTCATTAAAGAAGTTCCTGTTGAAGTGATCAAAGAAGTTCAAGTAATAAAGGAAGTACCTTTTGAGGTCATTAAAAATATAGAAGTGATCAAAGAGGTTTCTGTTCCTCAAGAGAAGATAGTGATCAAAGAAGTTGAAGTGGTTAAAGAGGTAACTGTTGAGGTTTTGGTCGAAAAAGAAGTGATCAAGGAGGTTGAGGTGATCAAAGAAGTACCAGTTGAAGTGATCAAGAATGTAGAGGTAGAGGTCATCAAAGAAGTGGAAGTCATTAAAGAAGTGCCTTTTGAAGTCATCAAGAATGTTGAAATTGAGGTTATTAAAGAAGTGGAAGTCATAAAAGAGGTGCCTGTTGAAGTTATAAAGAATGTTGAAGTTGAAGTCATCAAGGAAGTAGAAGTTGAAGTCATTAAAGAAGTACCTGTAGAAGTCATCAAAAATGTTGAAGTTGAGGTCATCAAGGAGGTCGAAGTGATCAAAGAGGTTCCTGTTGAGGTCATCAAAGAAGTAGAAGTGATCAAAGAAGTTCCTGTTGAGGTCATCAAGGAGGTTCCTGTTGAGGTCATAAAAGAAGTAGAAGTGATCAGAGAAGTCGAAGTTGAAGTGATCCGAGAAGTACCTGTTGAGATCATTAAGGAAGTTGAAGTTGTCAAGTCAATTGATATGGACTCATTAATGAAAATGATGGGCAACATTGGTACAGTAGAAGTTTCTAAAACTTTAATTAACGAAACTCGAACAGAAGGAGATTCTAAAATAGTAGAAAGGAGACCATCCCAAAGAAAAGGTTATACTGCTGCTAAAAAATCCAATGCTACAGATAACTTGACAGAAATTGAAGGTATTGGACCGAAGATATCAGAAATACTTCAATCTTCAGGCATTCAATCTTTTAGTGATTTAGCGATCGCAAAGGCTGATGAACTGAAAGAGATCTTATTGAAAGCAGGTCCTAAGTACAGATTGCATAATCCTGCTACTTGGCCTTCTCAAGCAAAATTAGCTGCCGAAGGTAAATGGGTTGAGCTCAAAGAATTACAAGATTCTATATAACCTTGTACTATCAAATTACTAAATAAGCAAAAAAAGACAGCTCACTTCGTGGGCTGTTTTTTTTGGTCCTAAACATAGCGACAAATATACGATGATCGATGAACAGCCTGCCCCATCTAATAGAGTTGTCGAAGGAATAAACGATAAACGATGAACAAATAATGATAAACGAATCTACCTTTTCAAATGATCACTAATATCATCCAAAACATCAAAAGCCACTTCAGCCATTTTATTTCCCCTGTTATCAAGGAGTGGGTTTACTTCTACAAACTCGATACAAACAACTTTTTTAGAATCAATGAGCGCCTTAATGATCGATTTAACTTCGTCTTCATCAAATCCTTTAGGAACTGGTGTTCCAGTTCCATACGAAATAAGGTCGCAGTCTAAAGAGTCTACATCGAAAGAAACATAAAGATGATCGCAAGCATCCAATCTTTGCAAAGCTTCTTTAACACAAGTTTCTATGGTTCTATGTCGGACCTCTGCAACCATATAATTAGGGATCTGATATTTGGCGATCTGCTTATCTTCTGGTCCTTCTGTTGACCTTACTCCAAAAAATACTATGTCTTCTGGTTTGACTTTTTGTCCCTCGACACCTATATTTTTTAATGCAGTCCAGTGGCCCCTCGTACCTTCAGAAACGGAGTTGACAGAACAATCCATGTTGTCATCGTTAATTGCAGCACCTAAAGGCATACCATGGATATTTCCAGACGGAGAGGTAAAAGGAGAATGAAGATCTGCATGAGCATCTATCCAAACGACTCCGAGTCTTTTATTTGGCGTAGCTGCTTTTATACCAGAAATCGTTCCCAATGCAGAAGAATGATCTCCAGAAAGTACTATTGGAAATTTTGAATCCTCTACAGCTTTTTGCACAGAATCACTTAATCTCTTACAATGTGCTACCACACTTTCTATCCTCAATGCAAAGGAATTTTTAACCTTGTTATAAATGGATTCATTATGAGTGTCAACATCTACATGAGGATGGTCATTAAAGTAGGTGTTGTTTTGATTGATAGCTGCTATCTCAATGGCATCGATTCCCAAATCAGAACCACGTGTTCCAGCGCCAATATCTGACCTATTCTTTATTATTAATATTTCTTTGCTCATATAAATGATTGTATATTTTTTTTGTTTATCCCGTCTTGGAACGAACAATTCTGTTGATTCCTCAAAACTATAATTAATTTACAAATTCTGTACCTATCAGTCATTTGTTTTGAACGAGAAGTATTTTTTAGAAGTGTTCGCGTTCCGTTCGCTACGACTTCCAGTCGTACGCGTCAATACGTCGCAGCCTCCTGGCTGCTAAGAAAATTTAGTAAATGCACCGGCCCTCGCCAAATACCCACGCCGCCTCCTCGGGCGCCTAGTCCTGGCGGCCTACAAATTATTCCCCACTAATTCCCAAAAAACACATATTTTACCACCTAATAAATAATAGTAAATATGGTTCACGGAACACACAACGCGATCCCCGACGAAAGAAACAAAGACGTCTTGATCTACATCAACGGAGAACTACTCCCAAGACCTGAAGCAAAAATATCCGTCTTTGATTCTGGCTACCTCGTTGGCGATGGAATATGGGAAGCCCTGAGACTTCATAAAGGAACGCTTGTTTTCTATGATCAACACATGGATCGCCTGTGGGCAGGCGCAGCGGATGTAGGCATGAAACTACCGTTTACTAAGCTAGCATTGAAAGGCATGATGGAAAAAACATTAGAAGCCAACAAGATGACCGATCATGTGCACATAAGAACTATGATCACTAGAGGGATCAAAAAGACGCCCTCACAAGATCCCAGACTGACCATTAGTGGCCCAAACGTTGTGATCATTGCAGAGCATAAAGTTGCTTCTGAAGATTCAAAGGAAAAAGGTATTACCCTTTTTACTTCAACCATTCGCAGAGGTTCACCAGACTATTTAAACCCTAGATTGAATTGCCATTCCAAATTGCACGAAGTCACAGCATTAGTACAAGCAATTGAAGCGGGTGCAGATGAAGCGTTGATGCTGGACATCCACGGTTTTGTATCAACTTGCAATGCCACCAATTTTTTCATCGTAAGAAAAGGTGAAGTCTGGACTTCAACGGGGCAATACTGCATGAACGGAATCACCCGTGGAAATATAATCAGAGTGTGCAAAGAAAACGGTATCCCAGTTTTTGAAAAGGACTTTAGTTTGTTTGATACATACAGTGCAGACGAGGCGTTTGTAACGGGTACTTTCGGAGGCGTCACGCCGGTCACTAAGATCGATGGTCGTAGTATCGGAGACGGGAAGTTTGGTGAAATGTCGAAGAAGTTGAGTAGCTTTTATAAGGCATTGGTTGCCAGTGAAGTTGTGAAAGGTTAAGAACAAAGGAAATCATTCGTAAGCAAAGATGCTTGAAGATTTATTGAGCATACCTACTTTATTAAAAAATCCTAACCCATTAAGCATAACGATCAATGTACAACAAAACTCAAAAACGCATTTGCCTGTGGTCAGGTCCTAGAAATATTTCTACAGCACTTATGTACTCGTTTGCACAACGTTCTGATACAGTTGTATTTGACGAACCTTTGTACGCCCACTACCTGGTCAACTCTCCAAGGAAGCCCTTCCATCCTGGAAATGAAGAAGTCATTTACAGCATGGAAAACGATGGCAAAAAAGTGATAGAGACGATGCTTGGCCCACAATCAAAACCAATGGCATTTTTCAAACAGATGACGCATCACCTTATTGAGTTGGATTTTGAGTTTCTTGCTAAAGTTCAAAACGTCATATTGACGAGAGACCCGGTGGATATGTTGCCTTCTTACGCCAAACAAGTTGCAAAACCGATCATGGATGATGTTGGATATGCTTTGCAGCACAAGTTGACGAAGTACTTTGATAAAAACGACATTCCCTATGTTGTATTAGATTCAAAAAAGGTTTTAAAAGATCCTAAAGGGGTACTCCAGAAACTATGTGCGGCATTAGAAATCCCTTTTGAAGACAACATGCTACATTGGAAAGCTGGTGCTCGAAAAGAAGATGGTGTTTGGGCAAAATATTGGTATGGATCCGTCCATAAATCAACAGGATTTCAACCTTATAAAGCCAAATCTGAAGCTTTTCCAGAGAAACTAAAGCCCCTTCTATCGCAGTGTATCCCATTGTATGAGGCTTTAATGGACCAGGCTTTGTGATGGGTATTGAACAAATAACTCTCTTGCTAGTTTTATCCCTATATTTATACCAGCCGAATATTAAAATTATGAGACAATTTATCCATACCCTTTTCTTTAGTTTAACTTGCATACTCTTAAGTATCAATGCTTATTCACAAATAAGCGATTTCATTCATATCGATCAATTCGGTTATCATGAAACAGCAGATAAAATAGCAGTCATCAGCGACCCTCAAACAGGATTCAATAGCGGTCAATCTTACACCCCAGGTAGTTACTTGGAGGTCAGAGATTTATTGAATGATGTAGTTGTTTTGACTGTAAGTCCAACACAATGGGATAATGGGAATACGCATATTCAATCTGGAGATAGAGGCTGGTGGCTAGATTTTTCATCCGTTACAACACCTGGCACTTATTACATCTATGATCCATCCACAAGTGAAAAATCTGGAGCATTTGAGATCAACGCCAATCCATATAAAGAAGTTCTAAACGTAGCTGCAAAAATGTTTTATTACAATAGATGCAATTACACCAAAGAGGTTCCTTACGCACAAGTGGGCTGGACCGATGGTATGAATTTTAAAAATGCTTTGCAAGATCAAGCATGCAGATATATTTACGACCAAAATAACGCTTCTCTAGAAAAAGATCTGACTGGAGGTTGGTTTGATGCTGGTGATTATAATAAGTACATCACTTTTGCAAACGAGGCGGTACATCCTTTATTAAATGCTTATCAAGACAACCCTTCGATATTTACAGACGATTGGAACATTCCAGAGAGTGGCAATGGGTTACCAGATATTTTAGATGAAGTCAAATGGGAATTAGATTGGTTAAAGAAAATGGCCAATACGGATGGAACGGTACACATCAAAATGGGATCTAATGATTACGTTGACAATACTTCTGCCCCACCAAGTATCAATACAGATAATAGGTATTATGGACCTGTTTGCAGTTCTGCCTCCATTGCTATGGCAAGTATGCTCGCACACGCAGCCGTAGTCTATGAAGATGAACCAGGTATGTCTTCATTCGCTCAAGAACTTGAAGACATAGCCATTGACTGCTGGGATCACTTTTTAACTTTATTTGATGCTGGAAATTTAGAAACGGATTGTGATGACATCTCAATTATTGCTGGTGATGCTGACAAAACTGAGGTAGAACAAAAAGAAATGGCATTGCTTGCTGCTGTTTACCTTTTTGAACGCACTGGGCAAACGGTTTATTCAGATTTCCTGTTGAATCATTATGATGAGGTAGAACCTATATCTACAGGTTTTTGGAGTCCGTATAGAACGGATCTGATCGAAGCACTTTTGCATTACACTACCCTTCCCGGCGCTGACACAAACGCGTCGTCTACGATCATTTCTTCTGCAACTTCTGATTTAAATAACAATTTCAATTATTTCTTTGCGTTTAGTGACGATGACCTATATAGAGCGCTGGCTCCCGATTGGATGTATCATTGGGGTTCTAACAAACCCAAAGCAGCACTTGGAGTGCTTTGCAGTATTTTTAAAAAATATAATTTAAATGCTTCTGCTAATGCTGGCCTAGATGAAAAAGCTGCGGAACAATTGCATTACTTTCATGGTGTAAACCCTTTAGGGATCGTATATTTATCCAACATGTATGGATTTGGAGGAGATCGCTGTGCAGATGAAATTTATCACACCTGGTTTTACGATGGCACAGACTGGGACAACGCTAGTACTTCTACTTATGGTCCTGCTCCAGGTTTTTTAGCCGGAGGACCTAATAAGGATTTTAGCATCTCGACCATAACTCCTCCATCTGGACAACCTGATCAAAAGTCCTATAAAAATTTCAATGATGGCTACCCAAATAATTCATGGGAGATCACAGAACCATCGATAACTTACCAAGCTATATATGTTAGATTCTTGGCAGCATTTGTAAATACAAGTGTAGTCACTTCCAACACAAATATAGCGGCGATTAATAGTTGTCTTGAAATATTTCCTAATCCAACAGGAGATTATTTTCGTATAAAAGGATTACTTGACAATTATAAAATTGAGATCATTGACAGCAATGGTTCTATCTATGAAACGCTGAGCAATGTTGGCAGTGAGGTTGTTATTGATGTAAGTACTTTACCGAGTGGTTTGCATTTTGTAAAAGTTGAAAATTTAAACAATTCGGATATTTGTGTGCAAAAGATCGTGAAAGAATAGTAGGAATTATGCAGTGATTTTACTTCGCAAACAACTGGCCCAAATCTTTGAATGCTTTAAACTCTAGATTATTCCCGGAAGGGTCCTGAAAAAACATAGTGGCTTGCTCCCCCACTTCTCCTTCGAATCTGATATATGGTTCGATGACAAAATCTATGTCTGATGCCTTAATTCGTGATGCAAGTGCTTCCCATTCTTGCCAAGGAAGTACAATGCCAAAGTGAGGCACCGGAACACTATGACCATCTACTCCATTGCTCGAAATTTTCTTGTTTACATTTTCTGAAATGTGAATGACCAGTTGGTGTCCATAGAAATTAAAATCTACCCAATGGTCTGAACTTCGACCTTCTTTGCAACCAATGATGTCTGTGTAGAATAGTCTTGTCTCAGTGATTTGTTTAACAGGAATAGCTAAGTGGAAAGGTGCTAATTTCATTTATGATTGCTTTATTTAAACTCCTTTGATGCGCTAAAAATCAGGTTTATTAAAGAAAATGATAATACCTATTGGTACGGAGCGCAATATAATTTTTTTATCTATATTGTACTTAGTATTAATAATAGATCTATGTAATATTAGCAAAATAAACATTCCTTTCTAAAAAGTACTTTTAAGACTTTCTTAAACAGAAATGGTATAAGACATAATCAACTATTGACTTTTTAAAACTTCCAATTAAGTATATTTGCTGCTCTAACAAATTATATCAGAAATATTTATGACTTGGATTTATTTTGTAGATCTTTTTGGCACATTCATATTTGCCATTTCAGGTGTTTTTACAGCAATGTCAAAAAAATTTGATCTAGTTGGCACACTGATCATTGGTTTTGTTACTGCAATTGGAGGTGGCACCCTGAGAGATTTATTGATTGGAAGATTTCCTGTTGGTTGGCTAAACGATAGAAATTATTTCATTGCAATAATCTTGGGTTATATATTAG
>ENA-ORXM01002510-ORXM01002510.1-marine-metagenome-genome-assembly--contig:-NODE-2510-length-21092-cov-32.169070_pt1 | contig 21092 bp, 22 predicted proteins | sample MGYA00237867_ERZ511480 | MGnify/ENA primary metagenome ERZ511480 (study PRJEB26309, sample SAMN06266103) | marine metagenome | isolation source: Algal blade | place: United Kingdom:Sidmouth, United...
ATTAAAAGGATTATCAGGATCAGAAAGACGTTTTTTTAATCCTTCATGGATTTCTGGTGTAATAATACTGTAAGGACGATTACGTGTTTCTTTTTTTAGGAAAGTAGTAAGGTCTAAAGATTTATAGCGATTTAACCATCTACGCAGTGTAGTTACACTTATTTCTAATTCAATAGCTAAATCTTTTAAACGAGAATAATCATTTCTCTTTAATAAAAGTAGACTATCTAGGCGTTTCGATGATTTGTAATTATCTATTTTACTTTTGTGACTTTTTAATATTTCTATCGATTCTGATATTTTTGTCTGTAATACTTTTCTCATAGATGCGAAATGGTATAATAGCGCACAGCCACTTCTATTAATTTAGGAGTGTTTTTTTGTTTTAAAGTGTTGTCCTGCTTTTTTGAAAAAGGTCTTTCAATTTTTTCTTTTGGATTAATCCGATAGCACCAAAATGCACTCCGTGCCTATCCCCTATTCATTCTGCAAAGTCTAAATTAAGTACACTAATATCCGAAAATTTTACAATATCCATTTTCAAAAATCACTAAGTGTCTGAAAAACTTACAAATACAGTTAATTAAAATTTAAATAATCAAAAAAAATATTTTTCAAATATTTTAACTTTTGGAATATGTATTACACTAAAAATAAAGTTGTTGTTGTTGTTGTTGTTGTTGTTGTTGTTGTTGTTGTTGTTGTTTGTTTTTCTAAAACCCCAAACTTTCGGATGCTAGTAAATATGTTTAAATAGTAATATTTTGATTGATTTTTTTTAAGTTGAAACTAAGAGAAAAACGACCAGATTGCGTTTATCAATTGAATCCTCATTGTTTTAATTTTTGATTTCTAAAAAAAGCCTTATAAATTTAATAAATTCTTAAAACACATTAAATAATTATACAATATGCTAAAAATTAGCATTTTAAATTATTTAAATTATTTTTTTTACATAATTAAAAGAAATGGCTATAAGTTTGCTTCTAATTGTTAATCAAATACTTATTAAACATAAATAAAATAAGTATATAAAAAAAAAATGCATTTTATAAAAAAAACAATTTTACTTAGTCTGGCCTCAGCTAGCTTACTATCATGTAACAACGATGTTGAAGATACTTTAACATCAAATCAAGAAGAATTACCAGTAGGATTAGAAGCAGACACCCCTTTTATTGAACGCTTTACCATTGACAAAAATGGTAAAAAAAAACCTTTAAACACTAGTGTAAGGTCTGCCAAAAGAGCCCCTTCATACTATCAATCCGATTTGACTATTAAAGAATTAAACAAACAAAATATTAGACCAGGTAAAAGACATGGTTTTGATAGACTTCATACAATATCCAAAAATGGAACTGAAAGGCCTAGCCAATTTAAAGACTATAATGGTGACAATAATAGCAAGTATTGGGGAATAGCTGTTGCTCAAAGGAATTATGGATTTTTAAATAAAAATAATAGAATATATAAACAATATCATAATAAACTTCGACCTATATCTTATAAATTTAAGACAGAAGTATTAAGTGAGCAACAGCGTACTATCGGGGGTAGGGAACAAGTGGTATCAGTAATTGAAGTTGGGCTCAGAAATAGAAAAGTATTTTTAAAAGATAGTAAAAATGGTTACGAATTTACTGAATCACGCTCAAGTACTGTTAGCGCTGGCGTTACCACAGGAGTAAATATTGGAACAAAGGTTTCTTCTAGTTTTTTTGGATTTGCCGCAGGAGAAGTAAGTACTAACTTAAGTTTTGAAACAAATTTTAATACTTCTACAGAAAGATCAACATCTAGAACATCAAAAATACATTATTCGCCTGGTCATACCATACCAAAAGGTAAAAAATGCCAGTTCATTTGGACTAGACAATTGTACCTGACCACCACAAAATATAAAGTTTCTGTTAAAGTGGAGGGAGATGTTATATTTACCCATCCTCGAAGAAATGGAAAAAGGGCAATGGTTTTCACAAGAAAAGGATTCTCAATATTCCCTCCAGCATTAAGGAATTATAAAACACATCGAATCTTTACAGTTAAAAACCAGACTTTTGAATATGAAGTAAAAAGAGGTCGTTGTTATAATTTATAAAAATAATACTATTTTTTACTGCATGCTTAATTATTTTGAGCATGCAGTTTCTTTTTAATTAGTTTACATAAAATGAGATTCTATAAATTTGTTACTTTTTTACTTATTATAATAAATATCATATTTTCTTCTGTCTTGTTTAATTTTTCAAGTAAATTGGAAATAGTTACAATTAAACTAGAATATATAACCAATAAATTAAATGACAATAATCCCATAAACAATACTCCTGTAGTTGATTCAAATTCTATTTCTGCACCAAACTTCATTTTAAAAAACGAGTTGGGTGCTAATATAGTATTAGAGAAATATAATCATTCTTCAAAAAAATTATTCCTTTTCACCGATAAAAATTGTGATGCCTGTAAAGAAAGCTATCCAGAAATAGAGAAATTCACCTCCTCTTATCCTTCTGTAAAAACAGTTGTTTTTATACTAAATACAACTCCTGAAGAATTAAGAAAATTCAAAATTGAAAATAAATATCACTTTGATACTCTAGCCGCTACAGAACAAACATTTGGTGAATATATGATTCAAACTACACCTTCTGCCTATTTATTAGATGAAAATAATAACATTGAGTCGATAGTTGAACAATTTGAGACTAAAAAAGACCTAGAAGAATTTATTTTCCAAATAAAATAACAATTTTAATATTATAAATTACTAATTTATAAAAATGTGGGTTAACCATGTGTGAGCCTTGCTAAAAAATCATAATGTGTCGCAACAAAAAACTGCATAAGAAGATGAGAGTTATGCCGCTACAGGGTAGAATCATACTTTTTTACAGGTAAAAATTCGTTTATACATCTGATTATTAATTGTTTAATAGAATAAATATTCAGCATATTATACTAATATCAAACAATTTAACTCTTTGAAAAGATCAGGTAATTTAAAAGACCTTTTTAGGCAAATAGAAGATCACAGAAGCCATATAAATCAACTTCACAACTTAGTAGACATCCTTCTAATTGGAATAATTGCTATAATTTGTGGAGCAGAAACTTGGGAGCAAATGGTTCGATTTGCTAAATCAAAAGAACCTTTTCTAAAGAAATTCTTAGAATTACCAAATGGCATTCCCTCAAAAATTACCCTCAACAGGGTTTTTTCTGCTATCGATAGCCAGCAATTTGAATCTTATTTTATAGAGTGGTTAAATTCTATTTCAGATTTAAGTAAAGATTAAATAATTACCATTGATGATAAAACTATCCGTGGTGCAAAATCATATGGCAAAGTCGCCAATTCATATGCTTAGTGCCTGGGCTTATGAAAATAATCTTGTATTGGGACAAGTTAAAACAGCTGAAAAATCTAATGAAATTACTGCAATACCAGAATTAATAAACATGCTTAATATTGCAGGAAACACCATAACTATTGACGCTATGGGAACTCAAAAAGAGATTGTTAAAAAAATAATAGCACAAGATGCTGACTATATTTCAGCTGTTAGAGGGAATCAACCCTGGTTATTAGAAAATATTGAAGATGAATTTCGGTTTTCAAAACAGTCCGAAATATATACCAATCATGATTTAGATCTTGGAAGAATAGAAACTAGAACTTGTAGTGTGATCAAAAAAAATTGTTTTATTGAACAAAATAGTGGATGAGAAAATTTAAAAAGTATCATAAAAATAGAGAGTACTCGAGAATTTAAAAATAGCGAAAAAGCAACCAGATATTATATTTCTAGCTTCTAAGTACACGACAAAAATTTAACAAGGTTTAAATTGTATTTATTAAATCCTGAAAATAAGCATTTTGATAGATAATCTAACCCATATTTAAATACGGATACAGCTCTCCTCCCGTGTTTTTTAATAGCTATTTTTTTATTTCGTTATACCTAAAGTCTCCAATTCTAAAACACCAAACAAATGCTATCATAACAAGTAATATCAATTTCTCAATTCTTTCCATATGGATTGGATGAGTATCTTCAATATTAAACCCACTAGTTTTTAAGCCTCAAAATAAAGTTTCAATTTGCCATCTTTTGGCATAGTATTCTAAAGCTTGTTATATGAAACAATGATACAGAAGTCTACTTCTCCTTTTTTTAAGTTCATAATTCCAGACACATAGCAATATTCCCCCTGCATTTTCACTATATAAGTTTAGCCACCCAATTAGCAAGCGATATAAAACGTTGTATACGTCTATAAGTACTTGAAGGCATCAGTTGATATGGAAAATCCAGCGAAAACCTTCACAAAATTGACAGACTTAACCTTGCACAGAGCGGTTATAAATAAACAAATAAACGGACTCTAGCTAAGTTGAGATTTCCTTTAAAATGCATCTTAAAAAGTCCTAATAATTCTATATTTTCAACACACGCTTTGGAATTCTTTTTTAAAGTCATTACTTGATAATAATACTTTAATAAACTGAAATTCAGTTTATTAAATAACTAAAAACATTCTTATGTAATTGATTTTTAAATGATTAAATGTTTTTTGTCATGTACTAAAAAAAAATAGTATTTTTTTACTATTAATATTATTCTCTTTTTTAAACACTCTTTCTACTAACAAAATTAGCTTACAAAATTTACTTATTTATAATACATAAGTATATTTTTAAAATTTCGTTATATCTTTGCTTACATAACGTAAATTATGTTTCAATTAAAAAGCAGAATTTGGATTGAAGATAAAGAAGGTATTTTCTTAGGAGAAGGTCGTATCCAATTATTGCTAGCGATTGAAAAAGAAGGCTCGTTAAGTAAAGCGGCTAAATCTATGAAAATGTCTTACAAAAAGGCATGGAACTTAGTGGATGCAATTAATAAGTCTTCTAAAACCCCTCTTGTAATTACTTCTACTGGGGGAGCTGGTGGTGGAGGAACTACGCTAACTAATTTTGGAAAGCAAAAAATCGAACAGTTTGAACTAGTAAAAAAAAACTGTTGGGAATTTATGAAAGCACAAAACGCCTTATTAAATAATTAATGGAATTTGCAACTTATATATTAACAGGCGGAAACAGCACTCGTATGGGGGCTGATAAAGCTTTGCAACAATATAAAAACAACTCTTTTTTATTCTATATTACTTCCGCTGTTAAGTCTTTATCATTGTCTTTTAAATTGGTAAGCTCAAAGGCAATTCATCATCAGCTAGGATATAATTATATCATGGATATCAAAAAAGATAAAGGTCCTGTTAGTGGAATAACCTCAGCTCTAAAAGATAGTTTAAGCGAATGGAATCTTATTTTAAGCTGTGATACGCCTCTACTCCAATCTAGTTTTTTAGAATGGTTGTTAGAAAATTATTCTCCTAAGCATGATGCTACAATTTGCTTAGTAGATGAAAAAAAAATGTCGCTTACAGCTATTTATAATAAAAGCTGTGTAACTGTTTTTGAAAAACACTTACAGCAAGATCAATTAAGAGTAATGAGCGTAATCGAAAATTTGAATGTAAAATATATTTCTGTTCCTACTGAATTAAGAGCTCAATTAGCAAATATTAATACCCCTGAACAATTAAAAGAAATAAGTATATGAAAATAAACTTACTATACTTCGGGATGATTGCAGAAGCGTTATCTATTACTAACGAGGAATTGATAATAAGTCGTGAAACTTCAATTAAAGAACTCAAAAATCAATTAATTAAAAAATACCCAGTGCTTGAAAAATTAGAATATCAAATTGCACTCAATCAAAAAATTACTTTAAAAGAAACACCAATCAATACCGACTGCGAAATTGCATTAATGCCCCCTTTTGCAGGAGGATAACTATTAAGTTAAATTTTGGAAGTCAAAAATTAGGAGTAATTATATAATGCTGAAAGCCTCTAGCCGACAGCTCATAGCTATAAGATGAAAAAAGTATTTAAACAAGGAGCTATTAGCTCAGAATTTATAGGAGAATCTATAAAAAAACACCAATCTAAAACCAGTATTGGTGCGCATAATATTTTTTTAGGCCAAGTACGTGCTGATGATATTAATGGTAAAAAAGTTACCGCAATAGATTATTCAGTTTACGAAGAAATGGCTAATCAAAAGTTTTATGAGATTAGAGAAGAAGCATTCGAAAAATTCGAACTTACCTGCTCCCATATTTATCACAGTATAGGTAAAGTAGCTGTTGGAGAGATTTGTTTATTTGTTTTTGTATCTGCACCGCATCGCAAAGTTGTTTTTGAAGCTATAGAATTTATAGTAGAACGCATTAAAAAAGACGCTCCTGTATTTGGAAAAGAAGTTTTTGAAGACGAAACACATGTTTGGAAAGTTAATAAATAGTTGATGGTTTATGGTTTTTAAAAAATTAACAATGAAAAGAAACAAAGCGAAAAATGGTAGACATTACTCATAAAAATAACACACTACGAACTGCTGTTGCACAAGCAACTGTAAAAACAGGAAGTTCAAAAACTATTGAAGCGATATTAACCAAACAAATCCCCAAAGGAGATGTATTTGAAATGGCTAAAACTGCTGGTTTATTCGCTGCAAAAAGAACTAGCGATATGATTCCCGATTGTCATCCTTTACCGATCGAATTTACAAGTGTAGAGTATGAAGTAGAAAATCTTTCAATCCACATAAAAGTAACTATAAAAACATTGTACAAAACAGGAGTTGAAGTTGAAGCCATGCATGCCGCATCTGTAGTCGCTATAACCATGTACGATATGTTAAAACCCGTTGACAAAAATATTGAGATTGAAAATATAAAATTGCTTAGAAAAACAGGCGGAAAATCTAGCTACAAAGATTCTGGAAAAGGAATAAAAGCTGCCGTAATTGTATGTTCTGATTCAATAAATGCAGGACAAAAGAAAGACAAAGCGGGAAGAGCTATTATTTCAAAACTAGAAACTCATGAAGTTGAAATTACAGAATATACAGTAATACCAGACGAATTTGATCAAATTCAAGCCAAAACAAAACAACTTATTACAGAAAACCAACTAGTTATTTTTACTGGTGGTACCGGTTTATCACCACGCGATATTACTCCACAAGCATTAGAACCTTTATTGGAACAACGGATCCCTGGTGTGGAAGAAGTTATTCGTAATTATGGACAAAATCGTATGCCTTATGCAATGCTTTCACGAAGTGTTGTTGGTACTATTGGACACTCCATAGTAATTGCCTTACCAGGTTCTACTAATGGCGCTAGGGAATCTATGGAAGCCATTTTCCCTGCACTTTTGCATGCATTTAAAATTTTTAAAGGAGCACAACACTAATGATCAACTCCAACGACATATTAATTGATAGCTACGGAAGAAAACATACGTATTTGCGAATTTCCCTAACTGAAAAATGTAATTTAAGATGTACTTATTGTATGCCTGCCGAAGGAATCCCTTTGTCTCCTCGATCACATTTAATGTCAGCCGATGAAATTTATGCAATCGCAAAACTATTTGTCGAAAATGGAGTCACCAAAATTAGACTAACTGGTGGCGAACCTTTAGTTCGAAAAGACTTTGAGGTAATCCTACGTAAGTTGGCAACCCTTAATGTTGAAATCGCAATTACTACGAACGGAATACTTTTAGACAAATTTTTACCCTTATTTTCTGAACTCAATATCACCAATATTACAATCAGTATAGATTCATTAAATGCTGAAAAGAACCAATCAATTACTCGACGAGATTATTTTTCTAAAGTTTGGAAAAATATCCAGTTATTTAAAAATAGTGTTTCCCTAGTTAAACTGAATGTGGTTTTAATGAAAGGAATTAACAATAATGAAATCATTGATTTTATAGAAATTACTAAAAATGAAAACTACAAAATACGTTTTATAGAATTTATGCCCTTTGATGGTAATAAATGGAAAACCGATAAATTAATTAGCCAAGAGGACATTATTGAAAAAGTCAACACCTTTTTTGGTGATAAGGATGTATTAAGAATTAAAGATGCGCCTAACGACACTTCTAGAAATTATAAAATTAAAGGAGCTACTGGAAGTTTTGCTATTATAAGTTCAGTAACCAATCCTTTTTGTGATAGTTGTAACCGAATCCGTTTAACAGCTGATGGGAAGCTTAAAAATTGTCTATTTTCTGATAATGAGAATTCTTTATTACAAGATTTTAGAGCTGGAAAAGATATTTTACCAACCATTAAGCTTGCTATTTCCTTAAAACAAAAATATAGAGGAGGCATGGATACTTTCGAAAAATTATCAGATGAATCTTTACATTCTAGGAATAGAAGTATGATTGCGATTGGGGGCTAGCTTTTCCTCTATACCAATTTAACTATAAAACACTCAACATTTGATTAGTTTATTTTACTATTGTAATTCTGAACTCATCTAGCTTTGTGGAAATGAAGATTTAAGGATTACATTATACCTAACAGGTATATACAACCTAACTAGTAGAAAACTAAAAAAATCAGGTTAACATTTAGTAACGAAGCAAGAAAATGATACTCTAATTTTCCTTTAACTCGTTTTATGTATTATAACTTCGTGATAAAGCTTTTAAATACTATAAAACACAACATTTTCTAAGTTTTTATCATAGTACTGTTACGGTTAATTTAAAAATGCAGTATAGTGTTATATTTTGCAGTATCTGAAAGTTGTAGAAAATGTAATAAATTTACTGATAAGTGAAGTCAGTTAAAAATTCTCCATATCGCATAAAAAAACCGCACAAATAGCGGTTTTTTCTTATAATTATAACATTTTGATATTCTTCTAACTATTCATCAAAGTCTTTTAATACTTCTGAAATATTCATAGCTTCTCTGGACACAGCAACACGACCCGAACGCGTAAATTGCAATAAACTGTAAGGCTTTAAAGCAGAATGTAATGCTTCTGTCTCTATGCGTCTACCTGTTTTAGAAATTACAAAGAATTTTTTATTTACAGTAACAATCGATGCGCCGCTCCTTTTAATAATATTCTGAATTTGTGGCTCCTCAAAAAGCAACTCAGATTTTACTTTATATAAGGCTGTTTCCTGCGAAATAGTTTCTTCGTCTGTATGATAATACGCTCGAACTACTTCGATTTGCTTTTCAATTTGACCTACAATTTTCTTTACTTTCTCTTCCGTCATTTTTACTAAAATCGTAAAACGATAAACGTCTTCAATTTCAGATTCAGAAGCGGTCATACTCAATAAATTTACATGACGCTTTAAAAAAATAGTAGAAATACGATTTACTAAACCTATGTTATTTTCAGTATAAACTGATATTGTATAATATTGTTTTTTTTCTTCCATCTTAACTCAATCTTATATCCGAAACCGAAGCTCCTGTTGGAATCATTGGGAATACGTTATTTTCTTTCTCAACACGGACTTCTAAAAAGTAAGGGCCGTCAGTTGTCAACATTGTTTTTACCGCAGCAGCTATATCGCCTCTTTCTGATACACGTTGTGCAGGAATGTGATACCCTTTTGCTATTTTCACAAAATCAGGATTCGTCATTTCTGTAGAAGCATAACGGTTTTCGAAAAATAATTCTTGCCATTGGCGTACCATTCCTAAAAACTCATTGTTTAAAACAACAATCTTAACTGCCGTTTTATTTTGAAATATAGTTCCTAATTCTTGAATCGTCATTTGATACCCTCCATCTCCAATAACTGCAATTACTTGTCGATCTGGCGCTCCCATTTTGGCTCCAATTGCGGCTGGTAATGCAAATCCCATAGTTCCTAAACCTCCTGAGGTTACGCTACTTTTAGATTTTGAAAACTCAGCATAACGGATTGCCATCATTTGATGTTGCCCTACATCTGTAACAATTACAGCATCTCCTTTGGTTACTTCGTTTATATTACGAATTACCTCACCCATACTTATTCCATCTTTAGAAGGATACAATTCTTCTTGGATTACTTTTTCTTGCTCTATCTTATCAAAAGCTTTAAATTCTGCTACCCATGAATCATGCGTTTTTTTATCTACTAAAGGTAAAATATCAGCTAGCGTAGTTTTTACGCTTCCCATTACTGCTACTTCGCATTCCACATTTTTATTAATTTCTGCGGGGTCTATTTCAAAGTGAATTACTTTAGCTTGTCTAGCATACGTTTCTAAATTACCCGTAACACGATCGTCAAAACGCATCCCTATAGCAATTAGTAAATCACATTCGTTAGTCAATTTATTTGGTCCGTAATTCCCGTGCATTCCAACCATTCCCACATTTAAATTGTGCGCTGTTTCTAATGCGGATACACCTAAAATAGTCCAAGCTGCTGGAATCCCTGATTTTTCAACTAAGGCTTTAAATTCAGCTTCAGCTTCTCCAAGAATTACACCTTGCCCCCAAATAATCATTGGTTTTTCTGCTTCATTAATTAAAGCTGCTGCATCTTTTAGCGATTGTGGTTTCGTTTTTGGAATTGCCCTATAACTTCGTACTCCTTTGCATTTTTCATAACTAAAATCCAATTCTCCAAATTGAGCGTCTTTAGTAATATCTACTAACACTGGTCCTGGTCTACCAGAGCGCGCAATATAAAATGCTTTTGCCATTACCTTAGGGATATCTTCAGCCTTTGTCACCTGAATATTCCATTTAGTTACAGGCGTAGAAATCCCAATAATATCCGTTTCCTGAAATGCATCCGAACCCAATAAATGTGATGCTACTTGCCCTGTAATACATACCATGGGTGTAGAGTCAATCTGTGCGTCTGCAATTCCTGTGACCAGATTTGTTGCTCCTGGACCCGAAGTTGCAATTGCCACACCAACCTTACCACTAGTACGTGCATATCCTTGTGCAGAATGTGTTGCACCTTGCTCGTGTCGTGTTAATATATGTGTTAACTTATCCTGGTATTTATAAAGCTCATCATAAACCGGCATAATCGCTCCTCCAGGGTATCCGTAGATTAAATCTACTCCTTCCTCTAATAGACAACGAATTACCGCTTCTGCTCCAGTAATACGAACTGTTTTACTCATCTTTATTTGCTTTGGGCAATTTGCTATAATTTGTTATAACAAACCGCTTTTTCTCTTATTTTATCGTGTTAGAATTATTAACCCTTCACACTTTATACTAGCTACTTATTTTCTAAAACTCATCAGTAACACAACCTTGTGCTGCTGAGGAAACGGAACGTGCATATTTGTATAATACTCCTTTTTTAAATTTCAATGGTGGCTCTACCCAAGATTTTTTACGTTCTGCCAATTCAGCATCAGAAACTTCTACGGTAATCGAATTTGTTTCTGCGTCGATTTTAATAATATCACCATCATTAACTAAAGCTATTACGCCCCCTTCTTGAGCTTCTGGAGAGATATGTCCTACCACAAAACCATGTGTTCCTCCTGAAAAACGACCATCAGTAATTAAAGCGACTTCTTTACCCAAACCAGCGCCCATAATTGCTGCAGTTGGTTTTAACATTTCTGGCATTCCTGGTCCTCCTTTAGGTCCTTCGTAACGAATTACTACAACATCTCCTTTTTGTACTTTTCCCGTACGGATTCCATCATTTGCATCATATTCGCTATTAAAAACTTTAGCGGTTCCTTTAAACAACAAACCTTCTTTACCTGTGATTTTTGCCACTGAACCATTTTGCGCAAGGTTTCCGTATAGCATACGTAAATGTCCTGTTGCTTTAATTGGATTTTCTAAAGTCTGGATAACTTTTTGTCCTTCCTGTAAATCGGCTACTTCAGCTAAATTTTCTGCTAATGTTTTTCCTGTTACGGTTAAACAATCTCCGTGTAATAAGCCTTTATTTAAAAGGTATTTTAATACTGCTGGTGTACCACCAATGGCATGTACATCTTCCATTAAATATTTACCACTAGGCTTTAAATCGGCAATAAAAGGAGTCGTATCACTGATATGTTGAAAATCTTGTAATGTAAACTCAATATCTGCTGCACGAGCAATAGCTAAAAAGTGTAATACAGCATTTGTTGAGCCTCCCATAATGGTTACTAAACGGATTGCATTTTCTAGCGATTTACGAGTTACAATATCTAAAGGTTTAATATCCTTTTCCAAAAGCGTTCGCATCATTGCTCCTGCTTTTATACATTCTTCTTCTTTATTGATACTTATTGCTGGGTTTGAAGAATTAAAAGGTAGTGACATTCCTAACGCTTCAATTGCTGAAGCCATAGTGTTTGCCGTATACATTCCTCCACAAGCTCCTGCCCCTGGGATTGATTTACGAATTACACTTTTGTATTCTTCTTCCTCTATTGTTCCTGCTACTTTTTCTCCCCAGGCTTCAAAAGCAGATACAATATCTAACTTTTTATTATTATGACAACCAGAAGCTATTGTACCTCCATAAACTAAAATGGCAGGTCTATTTAATCGTAACATTGCCATTAATGCTCCAGGCATATTTTTATCACACCCAACAACAGTAACTAATCCATCGTAAGACATTCCTTGAACTACAGTTTCCATTGAGTCAGCAATTACATCTCTAGAAGGTAATGAAAAACGCATTCCTGGAGTTCCCATAGAAATTCCATCACTCACACCAATTGTATTAAATATCAATCCAACAGACTCCTTAGAATTTACACCTTCTTTAACCAATTTGGCTAAATCATTTAAATGCATATTACAAGGATTCCCCTCGTAACCTGTACTCGCAATACCTACCAAAGGTTTTTCAAAATCTTCATCTGTCAATCCTATGGCATAAAGCATAGCCTGTGCAGCTGGTTGCGTATCATCTTGAGTTACGTTTTGACTGTATTTATTAATCTTCATTGTTGTGTTAATTAGTTTTTTAAACTTACTGAATTAAAGATACTTTTTATGAATGCATTTTAATTTAAAATGTTTGAAATAGTTACAATGTCCAAAGCACTTTAACATAAGAAAAAGCATTTTATTTTAAAGATCACAAAGATAACTATCATCTACAAAAAGGTAAAGAAAAACATATGATTTTAAATAAATTAAGGAACTATGCGAATCAAGGGTTAAAATATTAGGGTTATAAAAGCAGCGGCAAATCTACCATATGCGTGAAGTGTGAGTCCTTTAATTGATCTAACCTTGAGCCTTTAGGATACCTGCTTTGGATGAGCCAATTAAAGAGAGACTCTATGGGTTGCCTTATTTTAGATACAGCTCTCTAATACAGGTTGTTGGCTGCCTGATCAATTTTTTTTAGGACATCGGGCATCCCCTTCACTGCTTTTACGGAGGTTAACATTTGGGAATTGTATTTTCGTTTCACAACCATGAAAAAATCCTCATTTATGTAGATTTTATCGTCAAAGAAGGTAAGGTTCTTCATTTTCGACCATGCCTCTTTGTAAAAGGGACAAGTCATTTACGGAGGCAGGCGTGAACAAGATCTGTTCTGGATATAGTAATCCACCAACATTGCGATATCCTAGGGCATGTAGTTTCATTCCATAATAACACATACTTTTGGTAGAGCAATATCCTTTACCATTGATTTCTTTGACCACTTTCCCTTGATTTTTGCCTGAACAAGTGATTATAGACCTGGAATCTAATAGGCTTTGATTTGGGCTACAACCTTCTGATCGAAAATGGGTCAAGAGACCTTCGACAAAAGTGTTCATACCACCAGAAATTCTATTGAGTCTATTATTGAATGCCTGATAACTGCCCAGATCGGGGAACCAACTCCTTAAATAATTCATAGCGAACCGGTGGATTTGTTTTATCTTGAAAATACTCTGATGATGCATTGTGAAAAATATATGGTCATGATCTGCTGATCCGTTAGCTTAGTCCCTTTATTGTTATTGAATCACTCACATTGAAACTGTAAATTAGAATACATATTAACCTCGCATCAATATAACTTTACTTTTAAGCAGCATATTTGATGCTTTCATGTTTAAAGTATTTGGCTACCCTATGAGTATCATTTTGAAGTATTTTCATATGCTTTTCCAAATTTTCCTTCATTTTTTCCTGTGTTTTTGGGGCTTTTTTATCGGAAAGGGCATATTTTAAATCACAATTTAGGTATTCATCTGGATTTCTGTCTGGTGAGTAGGAAGGCAGATAAAATAATTTTATCTTTTCAGCATGCTCTTCTACCCATTTTTTTACAATTTTACTATGATGAACTCTTAAATTATCAAGAATTAAGTAAGTTTTATTTTCTTGAGCTTTAATAAGCTGTTCTAGAAAAAGAATTAAAACATCCGCATTCATATTTTCTTTATAAATCATAAACTGAACCAAGCCTCGGTTGGTAACTGTGGAGATCATATTGACTGAAAATCGTTTTGACATATGCTTTTTAACTGGAGTTTTTCCTTTGGGAGCATAGGAACGTCCTTAATGATTGCTATTTTTTACTCCTGTTTCATCTCCCCAATGAATAGTTGCTTTTTCTTGCTTAGCTTGCTCTTTTATCACAGGGTATTCTTCATTTATCCATTTTTGAACTTTTTTACAACATTGTTCGTAGGCTCTTTTTTTAGGATTTTGAGGGGTAAATCCCCAGTTTTTAAGATAATTTCCTACAGCTCTTCTACCAATTGTAATTGAAAATTCGCATTCAATTAGATCTCTTACGGCTCTAGTTGACCACAATGCATAACATCAGTAATCATTTTTTCAATTGCTTGTTCTTGAGCTTTATTTAGTAATTTTTTGTTCTCCGATTTTGCACCTCTTTTTTGATACGATAAGGAGCTATTCCCTTCTTTTTTATAACTCTTGCACCAATCTCGAACAGTGTTGATATGAATACCATAAAATAAAGCAATTTTCTTTTTCTTATCTCCGCGTTTTATCATTTTGATGGCATCTCTGCGAATTATACCTCGCTCTTGATCAGAGACTCTTCTGAAATCTGTCTTTTTCATGTAAGAAGATAATAAATAATATCGTATTATTAAAGAACTATTAATTCTAAGTTAATAACTTTATTGGGACACGATTTTAGAGATTTTAAGACAGAGATAAATATCTTGAAGTTATGAAAAAATGGAGTTTACACACCTGAATTTAAATCAAAAGTATTTAGGTTAGATTATCAACGAGAAAATATTGAGGAATTAGCTGAGGAGTTATACCATTTACTATAGGAATTTACTGTAAAAATTCCTACATATATTACAGGGCAAACTCATACTTTTAAATTAATCACTTCAATAGGAAATACACCCTATAAAAATCAATTTATAATTTAATTGCGTAGACTAATCTTATGTGAGCATATGCTCCATTATTAAAATTAGAGCTTTCATTTAGCGGAGTTCTATCATCTCCAATTGTTGCAAGTGGCAATGCCAAATCAGTTTTGTCATCTTGATTATACTGAGCATAACTTCTTCCAAAAGAATATCCATATCTACCTTCTATATGAATTCCACCCGTAATATTATATCTAGTGAACAAACCTAAATCAATACTTCTTCTTTCTATATAGTCATTCTTGTAAGCTTCTTCTCCTAAACGATATGAAGCTACCAATCCGAAATGATGTATTCCTACATTTAACTTTTCGTTTATTTTGTATTTAACTTTAGAGTAAATTGGAAGTAAACCTGACATAGACCATCTTTCAGACATTTTCCATTCTAGGTTCACCAAAGGAACTATATTAGGACCAAATGCTTCTTGGTTATACAAGACTCCATAACCGATTTTCAATCTCTTGTGATACACTTTTTCATAAATAAATATACCTCCAAATTGGAAATGTTTATAATCTATATTTTTAAAATCAGTCATTAGCCTAGGAGTAAAAAATGCTTGAATAGAATTTCCGTTTGAAAGTTTCTGAATCAATCCTGTTCTTAAAATAAGTCCATGTACCCTGATTGGGTTAGCTATATTATTAGCCATATCAATATTATTATTTACATTCCACTGCATATAATTAATACTGTTATACCAAATTTTTTTTTCATTCAATACAATTGGAACAATCAAATTAACCATAGCACCTCTTTCAGTTGTTTCACCAGTATAAGGAGATTCAGCTTTAAAAGGTTGCGGTGTACCAAAATGTCCTGATATTGTTAATATATCTAATGTTTCTTGAGCAGTAACAAACGACACTGACCCTATAATCAATAATAAAACTGAAATTCTTTTCATATTTATCTTTTTGAATTCCGTCAAGTTACTTCTTTTTTGTCCTTAAAAAACTGAATTTTTTAATTTTAACGAGATTTTTCAGCTTTAAACCTAAAGTGTTTGTGTATGATTAGTGGCGTGTTTTGAGCATTAAAGCTATCAAATAAAAACTGAATGAAAGTCCGCAAGAATTTTCGTAAATAAGCTAAAATCAGCCATTAATTATACACATTGTTGAACTAACCCCCTACGGGGAAGCTTTTTTAAAATTAGAATATACTTCGTAACTTAAGGCATTCCTTATAAAATATTAAATTATGAAAAAAAGCAAATATTAGTAGAGAAAGGATGTAAAAAAGTTTCTGAATTTGAAAAATCATTTAAGAAGCTAGAGCGTCAGTATCAGTTGAATGGTAAAAGTTTTAGTACGATTCAAAATTGTGGTCGTTGTTTGGCACATATGGTCTTACATTTTGAATATTGTTCCAGTGAGTTGGATACAGAACAGGTCTTAGATTACCTTCAATTTTGTAAAAACCAACACCAAACCCCTTCCGAAAGTTTTTTTAAGCATACCGTTTACGGTCTTCGAGCCCTGTACAAACTAAAGGGTATCAAAGCCAAAGCATATTGTACTTCCGCAGATCGAAGGCTCGAAGAATCTACAATACTCTTTTTAAAGCGGCTTGGAAAACCCTGAAAAAGTTTAAAGACGATCCCCATATTTAGGCGCCAAAACAGGAATGATTGCTGTGCTGTATACTTGGGGGAGTAATTTAAGTTTGCATCCCCACCTGCATTGTATTGTCCTTAGTGGTGGTATTACTAATAAAGGCAAATGGAAATCAGCTACTAAAGGAGATAATTTCTTATTCCCCGTAAAAGCAATGAGTCCTGTTTTTAGAGCTAAGTTTATTGCTGAACTAAGAAAACAGGGGATTAAAGATCAAAAGTTATTTGATGTCTTATTTACCAAAAAGTGGGTGGTGTATTCTAAAAAACCTTTTGGCTCTGTATCTACGGTAATAGAATATTTAGGCCGTTACACTCATAAAATAGCCATAAGCAATCACAGGATTTTGGCTGTAAAGGATAACAAGGTGACTTTTAACATAAAAGAATACAGAAATGGAGGGAAAAATAGCTGTTTGACGCTAGCCCTTACAGAGTTTATACGCCGTTTTGCTTTGCATATTTTACCCAAAGGCTTTGTTAGAATACGACATTATGGGTTTTTAAGTAGTACAGGAAAACGTTTGTATTTAGCCCATTTACAAAAGGAATTAGGCGCACCGATAATGAGCTATAAAAATACGGTGACTCAGCATTTAGTATGTCCGACATGTAAAGTGGGGACTTTAAAACGGTTTGCCTATTTAAAGGAAGAGCACCACCAAAAAGATGGTTATTGCGCTTAGAAAAACAGAGATTTCAAAAAAATAACGCAAAGACGTAGAGGAATCTCTATGTCTAAAAACAAAGAAAATGGACTATAGAAGCGTTACCTTAAATACAATGAGAAGAAAATCAAAATTACCCCTATCAATACAAAAAATTCACAAAAAAGAGCGAATACTAGCCCTAAAACACCCTACCAAAACTCATACTAACCCTTCCTTTAGGACACGGGGTAGTCAACACGATGTACATACTGGGCTTTGCAAGCCATACGAGTATCTAGTTGGTGTGAGAGGCGCACTCTCCTCAATTATAGGGAGAGCCGTCTACTCGATTAGCATTTCGTTATTTGTATTTTTTAGGAAATAAAGTTTTAAGTATAAAAGATTGAAAATAGGCCTCTTCTTTAATTGCTGAATAAATACCGCTTGGTCCTTGATGTCCATCTTCCATATTTGTTTTAAGATACAGAAGATTTGAACCCTTACTCAACTCTTTTATTTTAGCTACTGTTTTTGCGGCTTCCCAATAGGGTGCATTTTCATCTAAATACGAAGCCTGGAATAACATATTTGGATATGAAGTATTCCAAATATTATCGTAAGGTGAATAAGATAACATATATTCAAAATCTTCTTTGTTGTTGGGATTTCCCCATTCTTTATATTCTGAGGTAGTTAGTGGTATAGATTCATCTACCATGGTGTTGATAACATCTAGAAATGGTACTTCAACAATCATGGTATGATATAATTCGGGTCTCATATTTGCAACAGCTCCCATTAAAAGGCCTCCAGCAGAAGCACCTCTAGCCACTATCTTTTCTTTATCGGCATATCCCTTCTCAATTAAATATTCAGTACATTCAATGAAATCTGTAAAGGTGTTTTTTTTATTAAAAAGTTTCCCTTGATTATACCATTCTACACCCAAAAATCCACCTCCACGAATATGGGGTCTGGCGTATACGAATCCTCTATCTAAAAGTGGAAATAAGGAAGTCTTAAATTCTGGACTGAAAGTTATGCCATATGAGCCATAACTTTCTATCAAAAGAGGGTTGGTTCCGTCTTTTTTAAATAGCTCTTTTTTATAAACTAATGAAATTGGTACTTCAGTACCGTCTGATGCCTTTGCCCAAACTAGTTCTGCTCTGTAGTCATCTTCAACATAATTTCCTTGAGACATAGTCTTCAATTTGATATAACTTCTTGTTGCAAAGTCCCATTCATATATTGTCACAGGTTTAGAAAATGATTCAATGCTGTATTTAAGACTACTTGATTCCGGTCTATTTACCCAAAAATCTAATATATAGGTCTCTTCCGTAATTGGTATATAATAGTCGTCACCTAAAATTTTATCATATACATGAAATTGTGTAATTCCTTTTTTATTCTCCTTAATAACTGTATAGTTTTCGAAAAATTGATAATCTTCAATATAAATGGTCTTGTTTTCGGGAATAAATTCTTGCCAATTCACTACATCATTTGCTTTTACTGTTGAAGCTCTATTAATTTTAAAGTTAGGGGCATTTTCATTTGTAAGAAGATAAAAGAAGTTAGAAAAATGATTAGCATAATAGAAAGTTTTTGATTTTAATTTATTCAGTAAGACCAGCTTGTCATCATTTTTGTCGGTGTTCAAGTACCAAATTTGATTTTCGTCCTTGCTGTAAGAATTTAGGAAAATGTATGAGCCAGAACTAGATTTTTCAATTCCTATAGAAAAAGCTTCATCTTTCTCCTCATATATTAATAAATCTTTAGACTGTTCTGTACCTACAGTATGTTTGTATAATTGATAAGTTCTATTGGTAATAGAATCATCTTTTGTATAGTATAAAGACTTACTATCGTTTAGCCATACAGTCTCCCAACCCTTTATCAAAACGTCCTCTAAAATTTGATTTGTCTCTAAATCTAAGATGTTGATATTTAGATTACCACTCCCAGTTTTATCTGAAGTAAAAGATAAATATTTGTTATCTGGACTAAAAGCGTCTTGTGATACTTCTTTGACCTTCATTCTATTGACCAACTCATTTTTGTCAAAATATATTTTTTTTGTATTTTTTTCTCCTTCTTTCCATCGCATGTAAATCATGAAGTTTTTCCCCTTTACACGTTTATGTTGATAATAATATCCATTTCTTTTGTAGGGTAAGCTTTTAAACTCTTCTTCCTTTAAAGATATAATCTCATTATATATTTTTCTTTGATTAGAGCTTGTACTTTTCATATAAGTATTGAGTAATTTATTTTCTATTTTTAAATACTCAAGAACTTTTGGGCTTTCACTATTTCTTAACCAGTAATAATTATCTGTAAGCACAGTATCATGGATTTTCTCAACCCTAACAGTTTTTTTTTTAAAAGTTTTAGATTTATTATTATCACATGAATATAGTAGGTTAATAGCTAAAATAATTAATAGGATGTTTCTCATTTAGTGTTGCGTTTGATTTAATGAATGCTAATGTGTTTGTGTATGACTTCGTTGCGTGTTTCAAGCACTAAAATTAGTAAATAAAACATACATTAAAAAGTCTGCGATAACTTTCGTAAATAAGCTAAAACCAACAATAAATTATATACGTTGTTGAACTATTAACCCGACGGGTACAAAACTAGATTTTTAATTTCATAAATTATTAAATATGAGTCTTTTGAAGTTAAATTAAATCACGGTTAATTCAAATCGGGTTAATAGTATACTATTTCAACCAATAATAATAGTACTTATTCCTTTATTTTATACTCAGGCTATTAAAAAAATAAAAAAATATTTTGCTATAATTAAAAATCTATCTAAAAATTTCGGAAAAACACAAGTTTTAAAGTCTATTGATTTAGAATTTGAAAAAGGAAAAATTTATGGAGTTGTTGGAGGAAATGGGGCAGATAAAACAACTTTTTTTAGATGTGTTTCAGGGCTTGAGATCTACGAGGGCCAGATTATATCAGATTTTAAAAACTTAAAAACCCATTTAGGTTTATTGCTAACAGAGTCTTTCTTTTTTCCGAAAATTACAGGAGGAGAATACATTCGTTTATTTGCAAATTCCAGAGGAATAATAAAGCCAGAAATAGAAGCGAAAAATATATTTGATCTACCTCTAAATCAGTATGCTTCTACCTATTCTGCAGGAATGAAAAAGAAACTAGCGTTGACGGCTGTTTTGATACAAGAAAATGATGTTTACATATTAGATGAACCTTATAATGGAGTCGATATCCAGAGTAATTTAATAATTATTTAAATAATTAAAGAACTTAAAAAATTAGGTAAAACAGTTATTATTTCTTCTCATATATTTTCTACACTAATAGATGTTTGTGACGAAATACTGTTAATGAAATCAGGAATATTTATTAAAAAAGTACAAAAAGCGTATTTCAATGAACTAGAAGCTGAGATGAAGAAAATTACAGTAGGTAATAAGATTGAGCAATTAGATTTGAAAGGTGGATTCAAGTTATAAACGCAACACTTAAGTTTTGAATTATAAATTCATCAAACATTTCATTAGGCGTTAAGAAG
>ENA-ORXM01002511-ORXM01002511.1-marine-metagenome-genome-assembly--contig:-NODE-2511-length-21091-cov-3.332445_pt1 | contig 21091 bp, 19 predicted proteins | sample MGYA00237867_ERZ511480 | MGnify/ENA primary metagenome ERZ511480 (study PRJEB26309, sample SAMN06266103) | marine metagenome | isolation source: Algal blade | place: United Kingdom:Sidmouth, United...
TTTTTTTTTCAAGCAGAAGACGGCATACGAGATCACTGTGTGACTGGAGTTCAGACGTGTGCTCTTCCGATCTACCAAACGGCCCGCCCGGTCGCTTACAGCCACGGCGGCCATGGCAAGATCGGCAGTATCACGGGTGATCGACCAATCCGGCGGCAACGCCTGCACTGCGGCCACCGGCTCGCCCTGCCGGCGTTGCAGAATACTTGCCAAGGCGCCAAGCGCGATCAGCCCTGCAGCAAATGCGCCCACCAGGACTACACTGCGCGTCGAGAACCATAGCAGCAGCAGCGAGGCCAGCATCGCGGCCAGCACAGCGAGCAGCCACATGCGTTTGCTCGCCGCCGATTGAGAGTTATCGTCGCCAAACAGCGATATATCGGAAGGAACGGGCTTTGTGGCCAATGTGGTTTCTTTGCTGCTGTTTCAAAATGTCTGCACAGCTTTGTGGCAGGATGCGGTCAGCAGTGAACACTACGCAGAATTTGTCAAGATTTCCGCCGCAAGAAGCTGGTCTTAACCCGGCAAACGATACGCGACGATTGCCATCATTCTAAAGCATGCGGGATTTGTATTTCTTCGACCGGCGCTTGCGCTTGCGGGCCACGATGAAGGACCAGATAAGCGAAGCGAGCAGATAGCCGACAATCGAAAACACCGTCGCCATCATGAAAAACCCGATAGCTGTAACGCCCGCCTCTGCGGCTAGCCAAGTGAACCACTGCATTCGCCCGCTGTCGTGCGTGCCGCCGACCGGCTCACCTGTCAACGCCTCCACGCTCAGCACGATGCTGCCCACCTTGTTCGCAGCAACGATCCAGATCGGAAAAGTAAACGGGTTGGTGATAAAGGTCGTCAAAGCGGCGATTGGCATATTGGCGCGGAAGGGCAGCGCGAGGAACGCCGCCAGCAGGATTTGACCAACCGGGATTATGAAACCGGCAAAAATGCCCAGCGCCACACCGCGCGGCACCGAACGCCGCGTGAACCGCCAAAGCTCTGAACGCAGAAACCTGTGCGCGAACGGCTTCATATACCGGTTATTTGCCATCCCTTCCCGCGTTGGCATACTACGACGCAGCCAGCGCGATATGCTGGAGATCGGGTCATCGCGTTCGGGTTCAGCCATTTTCTTTAAGTAGGCGTCCCTGCTCGCGTTTCCAATCCTGCTCTTTTTTGTATGATCGTTTGTCCTGCGCTTTGCGGCCCTTGGCTATTGCGAGTTCCACTTTTGCCCTGCCTTTGCTGTTGAAATAAATCGACAGTGGCACAAGCGTCATTCCCTTGCGTTCCACCCCTGCACGCATCCTATTTATCTCACGCCGGTTAAGGAGCAATTTACGCGGCCGTTTGGGTTCATGGTTAAATCGGTTGCCATGCGAAAATTCAGGCACGTTAGCGTTTACCAGCCATACCTCCTCGTCCTTTACCTCGGCATAGCTTTCGGCAATCGAACCCTCTCCGAAACGAAGCGCCTTTACCTCGGTTCCGGTGAGCGCGATGCCCGCCTCGAATTTCTCATCCACCTCATAGTCAAAGCGTGCCCGCCGGTTTTCCGCGACCACTTTGGTTTTTTCAAATTCAGTCGGGCGCGGCTTTGCCATTTCAGACGATCAAACCAGCCCGGCATGGGCCAACGCCGCATCAATTTGCGTTCGCGCCTTTTCTGAACAAGGCGTCATTGGCAGCCGCAAGTCGGCGGTTGCCCAGCTTTGCACCCGCGACAACGCATATTTTACCGGGGCCGGTGATGCATCACAGAACATGGCATAATGCAGCGGATACAGCGTATCGTTAAGTTTGCGCGCAAGTTCGAAATCACTGCTGGCACAGGCGGCCTGAAATTCCGCGCACAGCTGCGGCGCAACATTGGCTGTAACCGAAATGCAGCCAACCCCGCCCGATGCGTTGAACGGCAGTGCAAGGCCATCCTCACCCGACAATAAACAGAAATCGCCTTTGATGCCCATCCGGTGATCGGTCACGCGTGAAAGGACGCCGCTGGCATCCTTTATCCCCACAATGCCGGGAATTTCAGCAAGGCGGCAAACGGTTTCGGGATGAATATCGGTTACGGTGCGTGCGGGAACATTATAGAGTATAATCGGCAGGTCGCTCTTTTCTGCCAACGTCGCAAAATGCGCGAAGATACCGTCCTGATTGGGCCGGTTATAATATGGCGCAACCACCAATGCGGCATTGGCGCCGCATTTCTTACTGAAGTTCATATGGAGCAGCGAATTATTGGTATCGTTCGATCCGCAACCTGCAATAACCGGGACGCGGCCAGCGGCCTGCTCCACACATACCTCGATCACCCGGTGATGTTCGGCATTTGATAACGTGGAGGATTCCCCGGTGGTTCCGCACGGTACCAACGCCGCCGTGCCATTGTCGATTTGCCAATCCACAAGCTGCCGAAAGGCCGCCTCGTCGAACGCTCCGTCGCGAAAAGGAGTCACAAGAGCGGGAATTGAACCGGAAAACATGGATTATCTTTCTGTATTATGGCTTTGCCTTGCGTGTATACAAACAAACAAGCCGTTCGTTCAGCATCCAATAAGGAACTAATCCCTAACATGTCCAGCATGACAAAATATTTCTATTCAGCATCGCTCCCCGTAATTGCCGCATTATCCCTCGTCGCCCCGGCGGGCGCACAGGATGTGGTATTCAAATCCGGCACAGGAGATGGATCGTCCGTCCGCTCAATTCCGCAAGCGCAATTTGATCCCAGCGGCGGTAATGTCTCTCTCGCCATGCAACGCTGGCGCAATTTGAGCCGGGGTGGACGCAGCTATAACTTCAGTGATTACGCCTCGTTCCTGATGACTTATCCGGGCTGGCCGAATGAAAAACAGATGCGCCGCAAGGCAGAACAATCAATCAACGTGCTCAGCTGGTCGCCAAATCAGGTTATCGCTTATTTCGATCGCTATGCACCGACCACCAATGGTGGCCGCGCGAAATATGCGCTGGCGCTGAATGCAACCGGAAAGCAGCAACAGGCGCAGGAATGGGGCCGCAAGGCTTGGCGCAACGGGCCGCTGACCAACGACGATGAACGCCGTGTGCGGTCTTTCATGCAACCGATTTTAACCAGCGACGATCACGACGCGCGAATTGATGCGTTATTGTGGAAAGGCGCGATTCGCGATGCGCAGGATAATCTTGTGTATGCCTCCGCTGCCAAACGCCCGATCTTTGCCGCGCGTATCGCAACACAGCGCGGCGCGCCAACGGGCTCACAAGTTAGTGCGGCTGGCTCTGCTGCGCTATCCGATTCCGGATTGTTGACAGACCGTGCGACAGTCATGCGGAAATCGGGGTCAAGCTATGCCGTGCGCCAGATGCTGGCAAACCGGCCGCAGCTTACCTCGCTGCCTTATGATGCGGAGGAGTGGTATGAGACATTGCTGACCAATGCACGCGCAGCGCAGAATGATGGCCAGCACAGCCTGGCTTATGCCATCGCTTCCAATATTGACGATGCGCTGCCCCCCGGCACCGATGTGAGTAAAGAAGCATTGGGCGTGCGCGACGATTATACCAGCCTCGCCTGGCTGGCCGGTACAACCGCTCTTCAACGGCTAAACCGTGCGCGCGATGCGGTTGGCATGTTTGAACGATATGGCAATGCTGCACGTTCGCCGCAAACCAAATCAAAGGGCTGGTATTGGGCCGGCCATGCGGCGCGCAAGATCGGTGATACAGCCACCGCCAACGCATTTTTCGAACGCGCGGCAAAATATTACGAACATTTTTATGGTCAGCTTTCGCTGGAAGCTTTGGGCCGGCCATTGCCGTCCAGCGTTCCCATGCCAGCGTTGCCGCAATTGGACGAGAACAGCAATTCGGCATATATCGCCGCGCGGCTGGCCCCGCGAACCGGATCGCGACTGGAACAAACGCTCTTCCTGCGGGCTATCGCCAACAGCGCAGAGACCGAGCAGGATTTCGCCAACGCATTTGCGCTGTCCAAAAAACTGAACCGTCCTGATTTGCAGGTGATGGCAGGGCGCAATGCGCGGGTTGAGGGCCAGTATGGCTTTGTAGGGCACGGCTATCCTACGATTACTCCGCCGTCAGGGCACCGTAACAACTGGACTATGATACAGGCGATCACCCGGCAGGAAAGCCAGTTTGATCGCGCCGCAATCAGCCATGCCGGTGCGCGAGGATTGATGCAGCTGATGCCGGGAACGGCGCGCGAGGTATCGGGGCAGTTGGGGCTGGGTTATCGCCGGGCTGCGCTTACAACCGATACTGCATATAATGTGAAGCTGGGATCGAGCTATATTCAACGTATGCTGCGCTATTACAACGGCAGTTATCCGCTGGCGGTCGCGGCCTATAACGCCGGGCCGGGCAATGTGAACAAATGGCTGCGGCGTAATGGCGATCCGCGCACCGGCGCGATTGACATCCTCACATGGATGGAGCGGATTCCGATCTATGAAACGAAAAACTATGTTCAGCGCGTTCTGGAAAATGCCGTATTCTACGAACATCTGCACCCCGATAAAGCACGGATGCGCGGGCCGAACCAGTTGAGCAAATATCTCGGCAAGCGCACGCCCGGTTAATAGGCCGCGTTGCACTTCGCGATAATGGATCGCCGCAACAACCCGATCACGCCAGCCGGATATTCTGCGCTGACAGAAAAAATGCGCCAGCTATACGAAATCGAACGGCCCAAGGTCGTCGATATCGTTAGCTGGGCAGCCGGCAACGGCGATCGCAGCGAGAATGGCGACTATATCTACGGCAAAAAACGTCTGCGAGAAATTGACCGCGAAGTGCGGTATCTTTCGGGGCGTATCAAATCTGCAAATGTTATCACGCCCGGCGAACAACCCGATCAAACGCGCGTGTATTTCGGGGCCACCGTTGAACTGGCCGATGAAAATGATGCGCGGCGAATAGTAACTCTGGTTGGCGATGATGAGGCCGTTCCCGAAACGGGGCGGATAGGATGGGGCAGTCCGTTGGCCAGGGCGTTGCAACGCGCAAAGACAGGTGACGTGAGAACAGTGCATCTGCCTGCTGGGGCAAAGGAGTGGGAAGTCTTGTCGATCCGCTACGAAAGCTGATCTATTTCAATGTTCTCTTTGCCAATTCTACCACCGCTGGATCTGCCTCGGGAAACTCTTGCGGAATTGACGCTTCCAACTCTGCGATAATATGTTTCAGAACGGCGATCCGCGCGGCTTTCTGGTTATTGCCGTCGATCACCTTCCACGGCGCCCAATGTGTGTTGGTCTGTTCAAACATGTCAGTGATCGCGGCCAGATATGCATCGCGCTTTGCAAAGTTCCGGAAATCTTCTTCGGTCACCTTCCATCGTTTGGATGGTGCAACCAAACGCTCTTGCAGCACGCGCTCCTGTGTTTCTTTGGTCACATGCAGGAATATCTTTATCACCTTGGTGCCGATGTCGCCTTGCTGGGCTTCAAATTCATTGATCTCGTCATAGCCGCGCCGCCATTCGGTCTCGGTTGCAAAGCCCTCTACGCGTTCCACCAGCACGCGGCCATAATGGCTGCGGTCCAGAACCGATATCTCACGGCTGCCGGGCAGCTTGTTCCAGAAACGCCATAGGAAATGCTTGTCTTTCTCTTCGGCGGTGGGCGCGCTGACCGAATAGGCTTCAAAGAAACGCGGATCCCAGCGCGCGGTCAATCGCTTGATCGCCCCGCCCTTTCCTGCGGCATCCCACCCTTCCATAACGATGAGGGTCTTGCATTTGTGTACGATATGCAACGACTGCTGCACGGCAAGTTTCTTTTGCAACCGCTTCAACTTTTTGGAATATTTGCCTTTGTAGGGCGCGCCGGACTCATATTCGGAAAGATCGATGCTGTTCATCGTTTCAGTTAAACATTTGACCGCGATGATAGGCAAGTATGTTTTCGCGCCCGTCCCTATTTCAGACGCGGCGTGCGCGTTATCCTTCTTTCGGTGGCTCGACGAGGCGGATGTGGAGTTCGCGCAGCTGCTGCGCTGTCGCCGCGCTAGGCGCGTTCATCATCAGGTCTTCGGCTTTCTGGTTCATCGGGAACACGACCACCTCGCGGATATTGGGCTCATCTGCCAGCAGCATAACGATCCGGTCCACCCCCGGCGCGGACCCGCCATGCGGAGGTGCGCCATATTTGAACGCGTTCATCATGCCGGAAAAATTCTCGTCAACTTCGGCATTTGAATATCCGGCGATCTCGAACGCTTTATACATAATATCGCGGCGGTGGTTCCGAATAGCCCCCGATGACAATTCCACACCGTTGCAGACAATATCATACTGCCATGCGAGAATATCGAGCGGGTCCTTGGTTTCCAGCGCCTCCAGCTCGCCTTGCGGCATTGAGAAAGGATTGTGGCTGAAATCAACGGCCTTTCGGTCTTCATCATATTCGAACATCGGGAAATCGACGATCCAGCAGAAACGGAAATCGCCTTCCTCAATCAACTCCAATGTCTCGCCGATCCGCGTGCGCGCTGCGCCGGCCAGCTTTGCCGCTTGCAATTGCTTGCCGGCAGCGAAAAACATTCCGTCATCATCGCCCAGGCCCAAGGCGTCGTATATTTCCGCCATGCCTTCCTCGCCATGGTTCTTCGCAATCGGCCCGCCGAAAGTGCCGCCCTTGCGCGTTACATAGCCCAGCCCTGCATGCCCCTCGCCGCGCGCCCAATCATTCATCTCGTCGAAAAACTTCCGGCTTTTCCCGGCAGTATTCGGCGCAGGAATTGCGCGAACGACGCCGCCGCCGGATACGATCTTGTCAAACAAACCAAAGCCTGAACCTTTGAACTGTTCTGTCATATCGGCGATTTCAATCGGGTTGCGCAGATCAGGTTTGTCGGTGCCGTATTTCAACATCGCATCGGCAAAGGGAATGCGCGGAAATTCACCGGCTGGCGTGACTGCGCGGCCATTTGCAAATTCTTCAAACACACCGGCCAGCACCGGCTCCAATGTTTGAAACACATCCTCTTGCGTTACGAAACTCATCTCGAAATCAAGCTGGTAAAATTCACCGGGGGAGCGATCCGCACGGGCATCCTCATCCCGAAAGCATGGTGCGATCTGGAAATATTTGTCGAAACCGCCGACCATCAGCAATTGTTTGAACATCTGCGGCGCTTGCGGCAGCGCATAGAATTTGCCCGGATGGACGCGGCTGGGCACCAGATAATCGCGCGCGCCCTCTGGTGATGACGCCGTCAGGATCGGTGTTTGAATTTCCATGAACCCCTGATCCACCATACGGCGGCGGATCGATGCGATCACATTCGATCGCAGGATCATGTTATTATGCACTTCTTCGCGCCGCAAATCGAGAAAGCGGTAACGCAACCGTGTTTCTTCGGGATATTCGGCATCGCCGAACACGGGCATTGGCAATTCTTCGGCAGCAGACAACACCTGCATTTCGTCTACGTAAACCTCGATATCGCCGGTCGGCAGCTTGTCATTCACCGCTGCATCGTCGCGCGCCATTACTCTGCCGGTTATGCAGATAACGGATTCGCTGCGCAGCGCATCCAATGCCGCAAATGCCTTACTGTCGCTGTCGGCCAATATTTGGGTAATGCCGTAATGATCGCGCAGGTCGATAAACAAAACCCCGCCATGGTCGCGTTTGCGATGGACCCAGCCAGACAAGCGGATCGTCTCGCCGACATCGGATTTGCGCAGCGCGGCGCAGCTGTGGGAGCGGTAGGCGTGCATATCGGTCATCGAAAGCCATTTTCCTGTTAGCGAACTGTGTAAAACTACGGAATAGCGGGGCTACAGCCTTCGATACCCCCTTTGTCAAGCGCAGATATACTGATACGCGGAACATCGCATGAAGATTCACCCACCGATTACCGATACGGAAACGCTCGCCGATTTTTGCGACTATCTTTCCGATGCTGATTTCGTCGCAGTCGACACGGAATTCATGCGCGAAAATACCTATTATCCTGATTTGTGTCTGGTGCAAATATCGGACGGTAAGCAAGCCGCGGCAATCGACCCGAAAGCCGATGGCATCGATTTGAAGCCGCTGCTCAATTTGCTATGCGAAAATGCGGAGCTGCTGAAGATTTTTCATGCCGGCGGACAGGATATTGAAATCTTTTTCAACTTAACCGGAAAAACGCCGCATCCCATGTTCGATACGCAGATTGCGGCGATGGCACTGGGCCAAGGCGAACAGATCGGCTATTCCAACCTTGTCGATCTGTATCTGGGCATACAGCTTGATAAAGGCGCACGCTTTACCGATTGGTCCCGCAGACCTCTGGATAAGCGGCAGATCGATTATGCGATCGGCGATGTGACGCATCTGGCAAAGCTATTCCCGATGATGCTGGAAAAATTGCAGGATACCGGGCGCGGCAAATGGCTGAATGATGAGATGGAGCGGATTGCCAATCCTGAAAATTACCGCAACGATCCTGAAAAATCATGGGAGCGGGTGAAAATCCAGTCGCGCAAAGCTGATGTTCTGGGCCGATTGCAAGCGATAGCGGCATGGCGTGAACGCGAGGCACAGCATAAGAATATCCCGCGCGGACGCATTATGAAGGATGAAACGATGGCCGATATCGCCGCGCATCCGCCGAATTCGCAAGCCGCGCTTCCCAAGATACGCGGGCTATCACCAGCTTGGAAAAGCAATGAGATAGGCGCGCGGCTGATCGATGTAATCGGTGATGCGCAGCCGATGAAGCAGATTCCAAATGGCCGCGCACGCCGTAGGAATGGCGGCAAGGAAGGCGCGCTTGTCGCTGATTTATTGAAACTTCTTCTAAAAATACGTTCGCGCGAAATCTCGGTTGCGTCACGGCTGATCACAAAGGCGGATGAGCTGGAGCAACTCGCCGCTGGAGAGCGCGAGGGATTGCAGCTGCTCACAGGCTGGCGCTATGAACAATTTGGCCGCGATGCTGTCGATCTGGTTGAGGGACGGCTCGGCTTCACGGTTGTTGATGGCAGGCTGAAGATGATTCGCGAGGCTGCCTCGCCGGGGTCTTCCCCGAATGCGGATGATAATAGCGAAAGCTAACTGGGCAGCAATTCCTTTGCCAGCGCCAAACCTACTGGCTTGCCCCTTGCCATGGCGAGCGCATTGCCATCTTTAGCAAACTGCTCCACCACCGAATAACGCCGTTCAATCCGCCGGGTAACGAAAGCCAGCACTTCCGGTGTAAGAGCGATTCCGCGGTCCTGAAAATGCTTCTGCAACAGATGGCTGATCAACTCATCATCCGGCGGGCCGATTTCAAGCAGCTGCGCCGATCCCAATCGCGAGCGTAGATCGGGCAGCGCAATATCCCAACGCGATGGCGCAAGATGCGAAACCAGCAGCAACCTCTCCCCATGTTCAGCGGCGTAATTCCACGCGTTAAACAGGGCCTCCTCGCCCGCAACTTCCGCGTTGTCGATCACAGTGCAATCCGGATTGGCCGCGAAATGGCGGGCCATCACGCTCTTTCCGCAGCGCATCGGGCCGATAAGAATGGCGCAATGCCCTGCCCAATCTGCCTGATTGCTGAGCACCCGAACGACTGCGGCGTTGCACGGCGTAACGATCAGACTGCCCGGGCTATCGCGGCGCAGCGAATCAATGGGAAGCGCAATTTGCCGCATTGATGACGCTATTGATTTGCGGGCGGCGTCGCAGGCCGCGGTTTGGGGCGCGCGGGTTGCCCTGCGCCCTGACTTGCACCTTGGGCGCCACCTTGGCTACCCGAGCGCGGGCCAGTTGTCCCTTGGCCGGGCTTGGGCGCGGGCGGCTTGGGCTGCGTAGCGGGCGGCGCGGATGGATCGGCAGGCGGGGATGATGGGGGCGTACTGCCGGGTTCGGTATCGCCCGGGTCACTGCCATTGTCACTGCCGCCGCCGTTATTTGAACTGGATGGTCTCGCAGTAGAGGGAGGTGGTGCCGCAGGAGCCGGGCGTTCCAGATCCTCTTCCTCAATCACCGTTTCTTCCAGAAGCAAACGTGCATCAACACGCAAACGGCCACTGTTAAGGGCGTCCTGATACAGATCGTCGATTTTGCCGACCGCCTGCTGCATCATGGCATCTATACCGTCGCTGCTGTTTGTGCGCAGTGTGAAGCTGCCCAAAAACCGGTTTTCAATTCCGTATCGCGCGGAAAAATGCCCGACAACCGGCCCGCCCGGCCAGGATCGTTCGACACGCGCGACAGGGATAATAAGATCGGCAGCCCCGAATTCATCGAGAATTGTCCGCATCAAAGACCGATTGCGCCGCCCCAGCTGCCCGGCATTAAGCAGCAGCGATTCGCCGCCCATCCCGCTGGGACGCACATAATCGATTTTGCTTTCCGACGTCCTGAACGTCGCCCATGCCTTCTGCCACGGCGTTTTTTGTTCGAACAAAACCGGCGCGCCGGCGGAATAGTAAACCGGCAGCAGCAATAATGGTGCCGAACGCTGCGAAATTCCTTTTACGCCAAGCAGTTGCCCGGCCCGTGCGCGGTCGAATAATACACCAAGCCGCGCGACGTACCGTTTTGGCCCGATCTGTTCTTCCTCGACAACAACCGCCGACACAATACCGTTAAGCGTTCCATCGGAAAGCCCGCTGGTGTCGCCGCCGCGTTTGTCTTTCCACAGTTTTTTCCACCCTAGCCTCTGCGCCTCTTCCCAGCCCTTTTTCCGAGCATCATAGGGGGTATCGCCAGTGACATTCACTTCGATGCCTCTAACCTCAAAATCGCCGGTGCTTGCTATCGCGCGGATGCCGCGATCCGGCCCCTCTATCTGCGCGATCGCCCAGCCAGCGCCCAATAACGCCAACGGAGCAGCGATGAGCGCAATATGCCGCAAATTTTTGACGCTGAATGTCATATCGCAGTTCTTTTGGCGACTTATGATTGGAATTCCAAGCGTGAAGTCGCTACTTCGCAAAAAATGGATAACAAACATAATCAGAACGAACCCTATACCTATGCCAAAGCGGGCGTTTCCATTGACGCGGGCAACGCGCTGATCCGCGCAATTGCTCCATTGGCAAAGGCCACGCGGCGCGCTGGTGCGGATGCAGACCTGGGCGGATTTGGCGGATTTTTCGATCTGAAAGCCGCAGGGTTCAGCGATCCGCTTCTGGTTGCTGCCAATGACGGCGTTGGCACGAAGCTGAAACTGGCGATAGAAAGCGGGCGGCATGACGGCGTCGGAATTGATCTGGTTGCGATGTGCGTGAATGATCTGATCGTACAGGGGGCAGAGCCGCTGTTTTTTCTGGATTATTATGCCACCGGAAAGCTGGATAATGATGTGGCTACGTCGGTTGTCGCGGGGATAGCCGAAGGGTGCAAGCAGGCGGAATGCGCGCTGATTGGCGGGGAAACCGCCGAGATGCCGGGCATGTATGCCGATGAAGATTACGATCTTGCAGGATTTTGCGTTGGCGCAGTTGAACGCAGCGATGTGCTGACCGCCGATACGGTGGCGGCAGGTGACGTTATATTGGGGCTGGCGTCTTCCGGCGTACATTCTAACGGCTTTTCGCTCGTGCGAAGGCTTGCTGCTGATAAGGGTTGGAAGCTTGATCGCCCTGCGCTGTATGACCAGAATATTATCCTGATCGACGCGCTGCTGGAACCGACCAAAATTTACGTCAAATCCCTGCTGCCCTTGGTACGCGCGGGGCAGATACACGCGCTGGCGCATATAACTGGCGGCGGATTGCTGGAAAATCTGCCGCGTATCCTGCCTGATGGCTGCCACGCGGTGATAGATGCAGATGGCTGGGATCAGCCGCGATTGATGGCGTTTTTGCAGGCGCAGGGGCAAATCGAACCCGAAGAAATGGCACGCACATTCAACTGCGGTATTGGAATGGCGGCATGTGTAGCAGCAGACGAGGCCGAGGCTGTAACGGCCGCGCTGACCGCGGCGGGCGAAACGGTCCACCGGATTGGCCGGATTGAGGCTGGCACCAAAGGCTGCACAGTCAAGGGAAGTGCGGGGAAATGGAGCGCCATGGCGGATTGGACAGCAACGCATGACGGGTAAGGCAAAGGTTGCCATTCTGATTTCGGGCGGCGGCACGAATATGGCCGCGCTACTATATGCGTCGCACGCGCCCGCCTGCCCTTACCAAATCGTGCTGGTGGCCAGCAACAATCCATTGGCGGCTGGCTTAAAACTGGCGGAAGCGGAGGGCATTGCCACTTTCGCGCATTCACATAAGGGGATCCCGCGCGCCGAACATGACCGGATCATGGATAGCGCGGTTCGCGAATCGGGCGCGCAGTATGTTGCACTCGCGGGCTATATGCGGATTTTATCCGATGAATTCGTTGAGCAATGGCAGGGACATATGCTCAATATCCATCCGTCGCTGCTGCCGAAATATAAAGGCCTCGATACACATCAGCGCGCGATTGCGGCGGGTGACAGCCACAGCGGTTGTTCGGTGCATCTGGTAACGCCGCTGCTCGACGATGGCCCCGTTCTGGCGCAGAGCAAGGTCGCCATAATCGGTAGCGACACCGCCGATACGCTGGCCGAGCGCGTGAAGCTTGCCGAGCATCAGCTATACCCCCGCGCGCTCGCGCATTATGTCGGGCGGCATGATAATCCCGAATGGCTGCTGAATAAATTGCGCGCAGCGGCGCTAAGCTTGCCGGAAAGCAGCGAACGATTGAGCCACGGTTCGCCGGGTTTTCGCGTAGGGCCAGAAAGCAGCGGCAAATTCTTCGCGCATTTCAGTATGCAGCATCACGGGTCCGATGCGATTGGCGTACTGATCAAGACCAGCAGCATGGACGAACTTGAGGCATTGTGTGAGCAACAGCCCAAAACATACTGGAAGCCTGCATTTTACGGGGCGTCCGGCTGGATCGGGCTGCGGCTGAACCGTGAGGATGTCGATTGGATGCATGTGCGCGAATGGCTCGAACGTAGCTGGCGCAGCGTCGCACCAAAACGGCTAACCAAGTTGGCAGATGCAGCAGATAGCTTTTAGGCCGAAGCCAGTGCCAGCAAAGTTGCCTAGCCGACAATCTCTTCAGGCGTGAAGAAATAGGCGATTTCTGTCGCTGCGTTTTCGTCGCTGTCGCTGCCATGCACCGTGTTCGCCTCCAGGCTTTCAGCAAGTTCTTTGCGAATAGTGCCCGGCGCAGCATCGGCGGGGTTGGTCGCGCCCATGACGTCCCGATTGCGCTGCATGGCGTTTTCGCCTTCCAGAACCTGAACCACGCATGGTCCGCTGATCATAAAGGATACCAGTTCGCCGAAAAATGGCCGCTCGCTGTGAACGGCATAAAAGCCCTCGGCCTGTTCCTTGGTCATATGAATACGCTTTGAAGCCACGACGCGAAGCCCCGCTTCTTCCAGCATTTTGGTAACAGCACCGGTGATATTGCGGCGCGTGGCATCAGGCTTGATGATCGAAAATGTCCGGGTAACGGCCATGGGAGTATTCCTTCGCGATTATATGATTGTTGCGCGCGCAAGTAGCCGCACAGGCGCGATACCGCAAGAAATATCGGTTATTTGGCGCGTTACTGCCGCCTGGCTATTTCGGATATTTCGCAGTCAGCCGCACATCACGTTCGCCTTCTGCCAATCCCTCACCGCTGCCAAACAGCGAAGCCTGAATCCGCAGATCATCTTTCTTCGCCGCAAACATCGGCCTGTCCGGATTGCCCCCGCGCGAATATACTTCCCAGCCAGCGTTGGTAAGTTCGCCTTCATAAAAATCGAGAACCGCTTTGGGATCGCCGGTGGTGGCGAGCGAAGCGACCGATTCCATCTGGCCTCCGCTTTCAAAACTGTTGCCATTTATAATCCGCGTGTCGGGCGCCAAAGGCAGATCATACGGCAGAGCGAACGCCTCCGCCGCAGCAGGAGCAGCAACTTCCGCTGTATCAGTGTTTATATCAGGGCTTGCTACGTCCGGTTCCGCATTATCGCCGCATGCAGCCAGAGCTACCAGCCCGGCGATACCAAAAAAATATTTCACGATATAATCTCCTGCAAAATTCGTTGATCCTGCGACCCGGAGCATTGTCAGCATAGCGATATAGGCATACATCGCAACCCAGATGGCGCTATGGCCCCTCGGTCCAACGGCCGCCATCCTGCCGCCAGTATTTGCGGGTAATATCGTCCCTATCGCCCAATCCGCGCCACGCCGCGCGCGCATCATCGGTATGTTCAGGCGCAAAGAGATAGAATATGCGTTCCATGCCCGCAATCTCGCCGCGCCATTGCCCGTCGGCTATCAACGCATAGCGCGCAGCATTCGTGGCATCGGGCAAATTGTGCAGCAGGATCGGCTGGGCGGCATCGTTGCTCTGCGCGCCAGCCCTATCTGCACTGTCCGCATGCGCAAGGAAACTGTCCGGTTTATCAAGCCAAAGCGCCTTTGAAATGGCGCTGCGCTGGTCAGCCGATGCCGAGATTACCAGCAACCGCTGCCCGGCATCGACAACTTTTTGTGCGAGCACAGGAACCAGCTTCTCCGCAGGATCGCGGGTCAGCTGGTAGAAATCGACCTGCATCAATCTTCAAAATTATCCGCAATAAACCGGTCCAGCAACGCCACCCCATATCCGGTTGCACCCTTGGCCCAGAGCGGCCCGGCCTTATCGCCCCATGCCATTCCGGCAATATCGAGATGCGCCCATTTCACATCCTTCTGAATGAAACGTTTGAGGAATTGCGCTGCTGTGGTCGAACCGCCCCAACGCGACCCGACATTTTTCATATCGGCGATCGGGCTATCGATCATCTTGTCATACGCGCTGCCCATCGGCATGCGCCACAATTCATCACCAACAGCCTCGCCCGCTTTCGTTAGCTTGTCAGCCAGGCCATCATCGTTGGCAAACAGCCCGGCATATTCATGCGCCAGCGCCACCAGAATTGCGCCGGTTAACGTGGCAAGATCGACGATATATTCAGGGTTATATTCCTTCTGCGTCCAATGCAGCGCATCGCATAGCACCAACCTGCCTTCAGCATCGGTGTTAATGACCTCAATAGTCTGCCCGGACATCGACGTGACGACGTCGCCGGGGCGCTGCGCATTGGCATCTGGCATATTTTCGACCAGCCCGCACACGCCGACGACATGCGCCTTGGCCTTACGCCCGGCAATTGCCTTCATCGCGCCTGCGACTGCGCCTGCGCCGCCCATGTCCCATTTCATATCTTCCATACCCGCAGCAGGCTTAATCGAGATGCCCCCAGTGTCGAATGTCACGCCTTTGCCTACCAGAGCCACTGGCCGTTTCTGCGCGCCATTGGTGCCGTCCCAGCGCATGACCAGCATTCGCGCAGGCCGAACCGAGCCCTGCGCCACGCCCAGCAGCGCGCCCATGCCCAGCTTCTCCATCTGCTTTTCGTCCAGCACCGTAATCTCGACGCCAAGGTCTTTGAGATGCTGGCACCGTTCCACAAAGGTTTCGGGATAAATAATGTTTGCCGGTTCGGATACCAGTTCACGCGTGAGAAACACGCCATCGGCGCGCGCGGCATAGCTTGCCCACTGCGCCTGCGCATCAGGCCCAGCACCGACAACTGTAATTTCTTTCACCGTCGGCTTCGATGTTTCGGCCATTTTAGTATGGTATTTGTCGATCCGCCAATTGCGCAGCAGCGCGCCATAGGCCGCTTCGCATCCTTTCACTGCGTTCAGATCGGGCCCTTCAATCGCGATATGCGTGGCCCCGCTCGTTTGCACTTTGGCAAGCGCCTTGGCCCCGGCCCGCTGATGATCAAGCCCGCCATCGCCGACGCCCAGCAGGATGATGCGCCGCATTTTGCCGCCTTCGCGCACGATCAACAGAAATGATTGCCCGGCATCGCCTTTGAACCGCGCCATTTTGGCTGTGTCGCGCAGATTATCCGCTTCTGCTATCGGGAAGGCATAGCTATCAAGGCTTTCCTTATTAACGATAAATACGATGGTATCGGCATCATCGGGGCGGCTGTCGGCGAAAGTAATTTTCAAATCTGTCATGGCGTTCCGTGCTTATTGTTTTCTATTCCCTGCGCGCTATAACCTGAACACCCGCTTTGGTTAAAGCGAAAAGCGGACTAGACCGCATCATTAGGGGGCGATAAGGGACGTGCCGTGAACAACGCCTCCAGAAATGATCCCGGTTCCGCCGCATGCACACTCCCTGCCATCTTTTTGGTGAGCGTTCTGGCGGCCGCGCCTGCGTTTGCCAGCGCGCCCGGCGCCGGTGATTTGCCAGCCAACGAAGCCGGTGAAATACCAGCAACGGGCAAGACCAAGTCAGACGCAGCCACGAACCAAAGCTGCAACAGCAGCGATGCTGACTTAGCGGCCGAAATTCCGGTGGCGGAAAACCAGCTTATCGATTTTGCCGCTGACAAGATCGTGTATGATTCCGCCGCCGATATTGTGACGGCGACCGGCAATGTCGATCTGCAACGGGATGGCTACCGGCTGCAGGCCGAAACTGTTGTTTGGAACCGCGCAACCGGCCAAGTGACGGCATCGGGGAATATTCGGTCAACCGGCCCCAATGGCGAAACCGCCTATGGCGACAGTATCGAGCTGACCGATACGCTTAAACAAGGCGTTGTTGAAAATCTGTTGATCGTGTTGGAAGAAGGCAGCCGGATCGCAGCGAAATCGGGTGAGCGCAATGCAGATGGCAGCCTTTCGCTGAACTATGCCGCATACACGCCGTGCGTCGTGGTGGGTAAAGACGGGAAGGCCAAAGAGCCGACATGGCAGGTGCGCGCCACCGAGGTGAATTACGATCCCGACAAAAAACGCGTGCGATATAAAGGCGCGCGCGTGGAATTGTTCGGCCTTCCCGTCATTCCGCTGCCGGGGCTTTCGCATTCTATCGGCGGTGAGGCGAACAGCGGGTTTCTGGTGCCGAACCTGGGCTTCTCGCGCAATAACGGCGTGGAAGTGGAAGTGCCCTATTATTGGCGGCTTGCCGAAAACCGTGACGTGACAGCTTCAGTGACAGGCTACACCAAAGTAGCGCCGATGTTGTACGGGCGTTTTCGTTCGCTGGAAAAAAACGGCGCGTTTCAGGCATCAGGCTATGCCACGTTCAGCCGCCGCAGATCGTTAACCGATGGGACGGCCCGCGGAGAACGCGATGTGCGCGGGTATTTCGATGCATCGGGCCGCTTCCAGCTTGATCCATACTGGTCAATATCAGGATCGGCGCGGCTAGCCAGCGACCGCACCTTTTTGCGCCGGTATGATATCAGCCGTGATGATCGGCTGCGTAACAATTTGGCGATCGAAAGAATTGACGACGACAGCTATCTGTCAATCGGCGGATGGGCAGTGCAAACGCTGCGGCTTGGCGATAGGCAGGGCACGGTGCCGATTGCGCTGCCCGAGATTGATTACCGGCTCCGGCTCGATGATCCGCTGCTGGGCGGCAAAGTGCAACTGCAGGCAAATACGTTGGCGATAGGCCGCACGAGCGGACAGGATACGCAGCGCGCCTTTGCATCAGCCGAATGGAATTTGCGCCGGATCACGCGGTGGGGTCAGGAAGTGAACTTCACGGTGCTGGGCCGCGGCGATCTGTATAACAGTGATGAAAACCCGACTTTGATTGAGGACCCTTCACTGCAATCGCAGCTGTATAGCGGCGATTCCGGGTTTCGCACGCGCGGCATTGCTGCTGCCGCAGCCGAGATTAAATGGCCATTCGTCGGCAATTTTCTGGGCGGAACGCAGGTGTTGACCCCGCGGGTGCAGATCGTGACGGCCAGTGTTAGCAGCAATCTCAGCGTGCCGAACGAAGATTCGCGCGCGGTCGATCTCGAAGATACCAATCTGTTCTCGCTCAATCGTTTTCCGGGATATGATCGGTTTGAGGATAACTACCGCATCACCTACGGCCTCGACTGGAAGCTGCGCGCAAATGAATTCAATATTGATGTCAATGTCGGGCAAAGTTTCCGCCTGTCGAACCGCTCCACTATTCTGCCCGACGGGACGGGGCTGTCGGAAAAAGTATCGGATATCGTTGGCCGAACCAAAGTACGTTTCAAGGATCTCGTGCAACTTGAGCACCGGTACCGGCTCGATAAGGACAGTCTGGCCGTTAGGCGCAACGAAATTGACGCGACTGTTGGCACGCGCGGCACATATCTAACGCTTGGCTATTTGCGGCTGAACCGCGACATCATTGATCTGGAAGATCTGGCCGATCGCGAAGAATTGCGCGCTGGCGCCCGCGTCACAGTGGCGCGCTATTGGTCTGTGTTCGGCTCCGCCATCATCGATTTGACGAGCGCGCGTGAAGACCCGAATTTCACCTCTGACGGGTTTGAACCCATCCGCCACCGGTTGGGCGTCGCCTATGACGATGACTGCCTGACATTCAGTGTCACATGGAAACGCGATTATCAGGATACCGGCGATGCCCAGCGCGGCAACAGTTTCCTTTTCAGACTGGCATTTAAAAATCTCGGCGTGTAATGCCTAACTCTTACATCGCGTCATAATGTCTGCTCATGTAACGTTCAGGCATGTTTCCTATAGTCAGCTTTACTTTTCCATCAGATTGCAGGCAGATATTATGAGTTTTTCGAAACGCTTACCGCTTATGTTGGCAGCAGGTTTACTGACCTCAACGTCGTTATTCGCACAGACTGTGGCCGATGAAAACGAGCCTGAAGCGACGCTGAATATTCCATCGGTCGGCCAGACATTGTTCGGTAAATCCGATCCCAATGTGCGGCGCGCAACGGCAAAGGTGAATGGCGACATTATCACCGGAACTGATGTTCAGCACCGGCTGGCATTGATTGTGCAGGCAAATGGCGGCCAATTGCCTGCCGAGGAAATTGCGCGTTTCCGGACGCAAATCCTGTCGAACCTGATCGATGAAACGCTACAGATGCAAGAAGCAGAAGCGCAGGAAATCGGCGTATCTGACCAAGAGGTAGATGATTATTTTGCGTCGGTAGCGCAGCAGAATTACAAGCGCACGCCCGGCGATACCGATACGTTCCTCAAATCTTTCGGCTCGTCTGCGGATTCGGTAAAACGGCAGATAAAGGGAGAGCTTAGCTGGAACCGTCTGCTGCGCCGCAATGTCGAACCGTTCATCAATGTGAGCGAGGAAGAAGTAAACGCGATCATTGAGCGGATTAACGCCAACAAGGGGACATCCGAATTTCATCTGGGTGAGATTTACCTGTCGGCCACACCCGAAAATCAGGACCAGATTGTTGCCAATGCGCAGCGGATCGTAGAGCAACTGCGCGAAGGCGGATCATTTGTCGCCTATGCCCGCCAATTTTCCGAAGCCTCGTCTGCCGCGGTAGGCGGCGATCTGGGTTGGTTGAAAGCTGCGCAATTGCCGCAGACATTGGCGGCTGCGGCTGGCAAGATGACACAGGGCGAAGTCGCGGTTGTGCCATCGCCGGGCGGGCTTTCCATCTTGCTGATGATCGACCGCCGCGAAGTTGCGACGGCTGATCAGCGGGATGCCGTGCTAAGTTTGAAACAGCTGTCGGTTACCTTCCCTAAAGGCATGACTGAGGCACAGGCCCTGCCAAAGGTCCAGCAGTTCAAGGCGCGTATAGAAAACATCAATGGTTGCGGGGCGGCTGATGCCATCGCTGCGGAGCTGGGCGCAGAAATCGTCAACCGCGACGGGATCAAAATCCGCACGCTGCCGGGGCCGTTGCAGGAGGTTATGTTGAACCTGCAGGTGGGACAGGCCACACCGCCTTACGGCTCTCTCGCCGACGGGGTTCGTTCCTTTGTGGTGTGCGGCCGTGATGCGCCGGAGACGGCGACCACCCAATCGTTTGATCAGATTATGCAGGAACTGGAGAACAAACGCGTCGATCGGCGCGCCCGGCTTTATCTTCGCGACCTGAGGCGTGATGCAATCATCGAATATAACTGATCCGGATCGCCTGCCGACGGCTATCTCCATGGGTGATCCGGCAGGGATCGGCCCCGAAGTCATCGGCAAAGCCTGGGCCAATCGTCATCACGCCGCACTCAAACCCTTTTTTGCGGTCGGCGATGTGGCGGCTTTCGCACCGCATTGGAATGGCCCGGCGGTGCAGATCAGCGACCCCACCGAATGCGCAGCGATGTTTGACACTGCGCTGCCCGTTGTCAATGTATCGCAATGCGGCGATGTAACCCCGGGCGCGCCAGATGCTATCGGCGCGCGATGTGCGTTTCAGGCGCTGGAAATGGCCGTGGGCTTTGCACGTAACGGCAATGCCGGCGCGGTGGTAACTGGCCCGGTGTCAAAGGCGCAGCTCTATGATGTAGGCTTCACGCATCCCGGCCAAACCGAATTTGTGGCCGAACGCTGCGGCGTATCAACGCTCAACGCGACGATGATGTTGGCGGGCCCGGATCTGCGCGTTGTTCCCCTCACCACCCATATGGCGCTTGCCAATGTGCGCGGCGCGCTAACGGCGGAGTTGATAGAGGCACGCTTGCTGGCCACGCAAAAAGGCCTGACACGCAATTTCGGTATTGCCACACCGCGACTGGCGTTGGCGGGATATAATCCGCATGCCGGCGAAAACGGCAATTTGGGTGATGAGGAGATTGCGCTGTTCGGCCCGGTGCTGGAAAAATTGCGCAGTGAAGGAATGGACGTCGCCGGCCCGTTGCCTGCCGACACGATGTTTCATCAGGCAGCCCGCGCCCGCTATGATGCTGCGGTCTGCGCCTATCATGATCAGGCGCTCATTCCTATCAAGACGCTGTATTTCGACAGCGCAGTAAACCTCACATTGGGTTTGCCCATTATTCGCACATCGCCCGATCATGGCACGGCATTTGACATTGCCGGTCAGAACAAGGCCAGCCCCAGTTCGATGATAGCTGCATTACGTATGGCAAGCGATTGCGCGGTTCATCGCGCTGTGTATGACGCACAATATGGATAACGGGGGCGCTGGGCTTCCGCCATTGCGCGATGTTATCGCCCGCCATGGCCTTACTGCCAGCAAGGCGCTGGGCCAAAATTTTCTGCTAGATGAACAACTGCTTGGCCGGATCGGAAGAGCGTCGTGTAGGGAAAGAGTGTAGATCTCGGTGGTCGCCGTATCATTAAAAAAAAAA
>ENA-ORXM01002512-ORXM01002512.1-marine-metagenome-genome-assembly--contig:-NODE-2512-length-21081-cov-3.799610_pt1 | contig 21081 bp, 16 predicted proteins | sample MGYA00237867_ERZ511480 | MGnify/ENA primary metagenome ERZ511480 (study PRJEB26309, sample SAMN06266103) | marine metagenome | isolation source: Algal blade | place: United Kingdom:Sidmouth, United...
TGTAAGCAAAGGCACAGATAGATGCTGAGGTATATGGTCATATACCAGGGAGAGTGAGTAATATCTCACGATCATCTGGTACCTTACCACCATGGTCAGTCAAGATGATCTGTGCAGTCTGCTGGAGGCGAAGTGCCCTAGAATTGAATCACAGACCAGATCGCAATGAGAGCAATGTTGATTTGTCGACCAGAGCAAGGTCTGGTAGTGTAGGTAATTTATTGATAAATTTTTCAAATTTTGGTACCACTCTCTCGACCTGAGTCTGCTGAGACATCACCTCAGACACTAGGACTCGATATGGATCAAAAGTGTCTCTTCGCGGAAGAGATCTCTTGTGATTTAGATACCATGAGAGCATCTTAGATTGAAAATCTGTTATTTCTTGCGTTTTGAGTTGCATTATTTAAGTTGTATGAATAATTGAATCAACAAAATCAGGGGTGATGATCGATCGATCGCTTACTCTTGTAATGAGAGAAGATTTAAGTTCTTGATAATTATTCCGAGGACAATCAAGAACCAATACAGGTATATCTTCTACAATTATTTCCTGAGCATAATGAATAAAATCATCAATATGTAGTTGAGCATCTATATTTTTGCAGAGATCTCATTTTGAGATATGCTGGTCAGTCATATCTGATCACAGATGTATATCATAAAACATATCAGGGAAATACATATCCAGCCAATGTTTGGTATGATCTAATTGCTTGTCTAGCCTCCCAGTGACCACATGGAGATCGTATCAAGAATTCTTTAGTGCACGTATTCACTCTTGAGATCAAGACATGGGCTGCAATGATGAAGTGTCATGTGCTCGACAAAAAAATTGGTAATACCCTTCTCGAGATAGATCAATTTCTGAAAGTGCTTTATTTTTGTGTAAATATGGATGATGTATAGCATCATAAGAAATTTCTTTTCAAGACTCAAGTTTGTAATATTCCAAAAAAGCTCTCGCTGTGTCACACAATATATTATCACAATCTATTGACAATACTTTATTCATTGTTAGTTAATTAATAAGATTTAAAATCCATCTGTCTCAAAATTCCATTCATCATATTTTTTGGCAGCTTCTCGATCCGTATCAAACTGTCTAGAAAAATTTTTGATGGCCTTGGAGTCATCAATAAGTATACCAATTTCTCTATTGTTATCCAAAGCGTTTTGAGATAGATTCATACTACCCATGATGAGTATTGTATCATCTATTAGGATATTTTTTGCGTGGATATATGGATCTGAGAGGAGACGTACGTGATCATTATCGAGTCAGAGATCATCCAGTCGTCACTCATCTTGTCATTTTCATGTGATGATTTGTATATCTAGATCTTTTGATTTTTCTTGGAGTATGTCTATGAGATTATTGTCTTGTATATACTGAGCTTGGATCACTATACTCTTATTGGCATGTGAGAGTAAAAGCTCTATCTGTTGTCTACAATTGACTGGACATACAAGTAGACTATTGTGTATATCATCCATAGTCACTTTTTGTCATAGTATGTCTTTTTCAAAAATCGTCTGCAAGCTATCAACTACCAATGGATCATCTCAAACAAATCGATATTCTCTATTTTTGGAGACACTAGTATAGGTGAGATTGGCAGTGGAGATCAAGAAGCGATCATCGTCGGAGATGATTGCTTTTGTATGATTAAAATTTAGTCACATATGTTCATCATCAGTCACATAGATACCATAAGCTTCCATGCGAGATTTGGTCTTGAGAAAAGCTTGATCTATTCATTCGTAAGGGCGGTTTTCTCAGATCCGCCTCACATCTACTCAAAGCGTAGCTAGATTTTTCATCATTTGCTCTGCCTCAGATAGTGTAATACGATAAAACCACATATCTAATGAATACTTTGCCTGACTCATTCGTTCTAAGAGATTGTCCTGCACTCCATATGGACTCACCCAAAAATCTCATCCAATACCTTGAGACATCTGAGTACGAGGTGAAGATCACACATCTACCTGCAAAGTATCTTGTCCAGAGATGTATATCGCACCAGCTCACAACAGTATCACCGCAACTATATATCCAATAATTGATTTCATAATGCTATAATATCAGAACTCATCTACAAGTCAAAAGAATATGAGTCAAAAAGATAGTCAAAATTGATATAAATCCTGAAGCCAAGTATAGTAAAGTCATGACTAGATGGATAGGTGATGAAGATATCTCAAAAGAGTCTCGATCACGCAGCAAAAGAATTATGTTTTGGGCAATAGCAATCATCTTGTGATGTGTGATTATTTTTGGGTTGTTTTGGATATCATTTAAGTTGCAATATAGAATCTCTGATGCTAGGTCATGATTTATTACCTTGCTCTGGTGGTTAGTGTTGTGAGCTATTATTGTGTCGCTTGTGTTTGGACTATTTGCACTCACCATCAGGTATGGTGCCAGAAAAAAATCAAACAAAGAAGTGTTAGATGATGAAGAAGATTAGAGAAAAAGTTTACATCTTATGTATTGATGAAATTTGCGCACTCTATGATATCATACCTACAATCAATATTTGCTCTAGACACCAGATCTTTGGCACTTTTGAGGATACTTATCTGATGTATCATTATTTGGGATTTATTGACATGATTACAGTTTTTGGCTGCATTTCATACAGATGTATGACTCTTGCCACAATCAGTACTACTTAGCAACTACCAGATGGAAAACATCTGGAGTGTGCACTCTATATCTAGCTCATATTGGTATCAGTTAATCCTATGGTGATGACAGATGATCATAGCTATCATGTTTGTGATTGGTCACAAAACTCAGGCAATGACAATCCTGCTCTGGATACTGACGCTCTCTCTCCACTGACACAATCCTCTCATTCTCAATTGATGAGATACCGTGGTCAGGCTGATCCTGTTTTTGGGGATGTTTTTGCCACTCTGACATCAACGATCACTAGACAACAATAAATACAAAAATATTCCTATCTCGGTATTTTCGATAGCCACGGTAGGCTATGTACTGCAGGTATGTTTTATATATATCTTCGCCACGATCCTCAAAGATCATCCGAGATGGACGACAGATTTTACCGCAGTATATTACTCACTCTCACTAGAACCATTTGTGACCAGCATATGATCTTGGGTATACAACTACCCAGAACTAATGAAATGACTCACTATATTTTCTTATTACCTAGAATGATATGGTTTATTTCTTCTCCTCATACCTTGGAAAAATAATTTTCGAAGAATCCTATGTATCGCATTGTTTGTGATGTTTCATATATGATTGGGTCTCACGATGAAGCTATATAGCTTCCCATATATCATGGTATGACTGTGGCTTGCGTTAGTGCCGGCAGGATGATGGGATAAGTTGATGAGATTGGGCTGAAAAAATATAGATACCATCAATATAGTTACTACAATACATATACAAAAATTACATCCACTCATCTCAGGATTTCTCATTCTATGTCTAGTATATATTTTCTCACGAAATCTCAGATCAACCGATTTTGATAAATACGACGATTGGTTCCCAGCACATATGAATAGATTTTGATTTTTGTTTAGGATTGATCAATACTGGAATATGTTTGCTCCATACCCTTTTGTGGATGATGGGCGAGTCGTGATCGAAGGCAAGAAGAAGGATGGATCATCGATCAATCTGATCTCACCAGAGTCAAGATTTACTCTCAACAAGCCAAGCGATATGTGATCATACTATCCTCAGGAGAGACGACGCAAATACTACACCTCAATGTGGATGAAAAAAAACAGAGACTATAGGCAATATGGTGCGAACTATCATTGTCACGCGTGGAACACTGTTCATCCAGATGATCCGATATCATCCATCAAGCGATACTATATGCTCGAGAGGACACTCGAAGACTATGAAACTCGCCCTATAGAGGAAGTGGTGCTATACGAATGAGCATGTACTATATATGCTAGCCATCTTTTGAAATAAGAGATAGTTATATGCAGCGAGCACTTAAGAAGTGAGTGTATCACTAACTTATATCAATACTTGAGGTTGAGAGAATATCAGATGTATAATGGCGAGTAGTATAATAAGGTGTAGCCAGTAAAACAACAGACCAAAAAAAAGTGGTTGATTTTTTGACAAATCAAAATGGTATCAGTAATATAGTTGATAAGTAGTTTTAGATTTGAGCAAAAGAATGAACAAAAGAGAGTATCTGATCAAACTCCTAGAAACACTGACTTGAGCACGATCTCCAGCAGAGTGATTTTTGGTGATACTTAGAGTGTGAGGATTTGATAAAAGTATCATAGAGACGCTCATCGGTGTCATAGAGACGGCAATACAAAACACTACCAATGAAGCAGAAAAGAAAAAACTTCAATCGTCGCTCACTATCTTAGAAAAGATAAAAAATATGGAAGCAAAAAGTAATAAAAAAGATGCAGAAGTGTGTGACAAACTATTAGAAGAATTAGACACAATTTTGTAAAAAAATTTTACCTAATAAATCTTAATAAAATGAATTCTGAAAAAATCGAACCAGTACAGTCTATCGAGACTATCTCTCCAGAAGAGATGGCGAAAAAAATTATTGAGAAGAATGTAGATGCTGCGAAAGACAGCATTGATATTGGCGCTGGAGAAGAACTAGCGAAAAATATCGATACTTGAATTGAGGAATCTGGAGATATTAAACTTAAAAATGCATTGGAAGCAGCAAAAAATATAAAAACAAAAAAGGAAGAGCTAAATAATCAACGTTTTGAATGATGAAAGGCAATTATAGAATGAACTGAAGACCTAAATATTGATCTAGGTAAGCTAGATCTCATCATAATGGAATGAGAGCTAGGATCCACAAATCCTGATATACAAAATAATATGAGACTAGGTAAAGACAATATAATCATCATAGAAAACCAAGATATTGATGAACAGAAATGATCACTCTATCTACAAAAATCTGATGATAATACAATAATCTATAAATGAAATAGTGTAGAACAGTCAGAAGAAAAAAAAGCAATAGAGAATGAACTGGAAAAGAGAGGAACAAGTATAACAATAAACAAAGAAACTTGAGAGCTGATCCTTGATCCAGAGTGAAGAAAAAATTCATTGATCCGAAAAATGGATGAAGATGGTAGTATTTCTTTGCAAACTGAAAAAAAGTTTGATGAAGAAACACATGGAAGAGATAAAGAATTATGAACAAAATTAGTAGAAAATATGCTCCTCTGATCACTAGTAGAAGACAAAAAAGAACTTAAAAATCGAGAAAAATCTAAATCTACTGCGTCAGAACAATATACATCAAATATTGATAAAAATATAACGCTAGTAAGTACAGATCGAGAGTGAATGAATAAAGTTCTAGATACAACAAAAGAAAATAAAAAGTCCTATGAAGCAAAAATCACTAAAATACAGGAAACATACAAAACCAATCTACCAAAAAAAGAATCTGAAGCATTTGGAAATAAGATACTTGCTAGTGAAGATAAGATAGCAGAATTATTGGACAGTGCAGCAACCATAAAAGAGGCATTTGAAAAGAATCCTGCTAACAAAGAACTCACATGACATATCAGCGCCATCATCATAGCGGTAAAACAAGAAAATAGTGTTTTGGAATCCTTATTAACTGATACAAATAATTTAGCTGATACTGTATTGAAAAGTCTGGAAACAAGAGCTGTGGCAAATGAAAATATTGAATGATTAGAGGCTTGAACTAATGAGTGAGGAGAATCTGAAACTGAAGAATGAGATGGTACAATAGATGATGTAGAATCTAACGAACAAGCAAGACTCTCAGATGAGCTTATCACAAATCTAAAAACCTATACACAAAAAACATCTGCAGAACTTCGCAAAGATAGTGGATTTGTCTCTGCGATACAGCTTTCACTGGCTACACTCTTCCCTGATATGGAGGCTGATATCACCAATGAGCAAACAACTGATCTATATGCAGAGTGACATACCAAAGATGGAGTAAGAGCGCTTCAAAAGAGAATGTGATTTACCATCGATGCTGAGACCTCTGCTACCAGAGTAGATGGTATGGCAGGTACCGGAACACTCACCAAAATGCTAGAGATGCATACAGACGGAAGTCTCTATGAGACTGAAGACAAATGACAAGAAGTTATGTATAAAAAAATAAAAAAGAATAAAAATTTACCTAACTGAGAATCAATTTCAAAAGAACCTGAGATTGATCTATACTCATATCTAGATAAGTTGAATAATTGATTTATACCAGAAACATTAAGAACAATAGATTTCCTTATAGATGCGTGAATTAAATCATGAATAATGGAAAAGAGTGATAGAGAGTCGATTGAAGATCTCATTAAATCAACTGCAAAGGATTCAAATGATGAAGATTCATTTTTAACATCTTTATCAAATAATCAAAAATTAAATAGCTTATTTAGAATATGATGACTCGAAGGATCATTAATACAATATCCTTTAAATGAAATAAAGGTCAAAATAGTATCTCATTTCACTAATAATCACAAAGTAGAGACTACCGATATCATTGCTGATTTTATTTCTCATGAGTATCTAGATATTATACCAAATATAAATAAAGATGATATTAGTAATTTAGTTAATGACGTAAAAAATAGTACATCCTGAACTCTAAAAAAAATTCCATGGTTTAATAAAGATATGCAAAATGAGTATAAAAATGGTGTAAAAAAAGCTAAAGAATGAATTGATGAATATAGTATTAGAAGCGCAATAAGAGATACAATAATTGAATTAAATTGATCAACTATTTGAATAGATAGCCCAAAAATTAATAAACTAATAGAAGATTCATATGAAAATTCAAAAAAAGGACTGTGATTTCAAATAGAAAAATCAATAATGGAAAGAGCATTGATGACATGATTTATCGAAAAAAATTATACATCATTTAAATTAGATCGAAAACTACTCTTTTTAGCATCTGAGATAACTTCACCAATATGATTTCTATGAATTAAAGATAGCTGATCAACATTTGATTGAGATTGGGAATCAATACTATGAATATATGCAGATAATCAGTGAATATGACATTGGAATCTTGCTGATAAGAACCTAATTGATTATAAGCAAGTAGCACTCGATTCACTAGCGCTAGGTCTTTGAGCAACTGTCGCATGACCAATAGGATGAATAGCTGTAGGCGCATACACTATAAATAAGAATAAGAAAAGTGCAGTTTTAAAAAATGAAGTTGCAACAACTGATTTTGTAAAAAGGAATATTAGAAAATTAAGTCAAGAAAATGATAAAAAAAATATGAATCTTGCATAATTATATATAATTAAAAAACCTCTTAGTGCTAGCTGAGAGGTTTTCTTTTACCTTTTACTTACTCATAACTCATCTACCCGTCTACTCTCTATTCTTCTTCCCCTTATTCTTATACTTCTTGTCTGTATTGTCTAGTTTTACCTCGCCATCCTTTCTCTCCTCTTTTTCTTCTCGTCATCTTCGCATCTTGAGTATCGTCCCATTGGTGAGCTTGGTGAGTCCATCATCTGGCATTTTGAGATCCATTTTTTCACTATCAAATTTGTCTATCCTCCCTGATGCGAGTTTGATATTTACACCTCATTCGGTGATAGCGATTGCACCCGTTATTTTTTGTCATTTTTTGAGTTTCGCTACCTGTCTCCCTGTCTGTCCTCTCTTCATCTTGCCTCTACGAAGTTCGTTGATATCCTCGATAGACACGAGCTTACCTTGGCTCTCACTATGCATAAAGACAAACGGCTCATCACGATACACAAACACATCTGATACAAAATCACCATCTTCTAGATCAATAGCCTTGACGCCATTGGCAGTCTTACCCATAGCTCTGACCTGAGATGATTCGTAGATCAATATCTGACCTTGCTGAGAGATTACTCATATCTTGTCTTCTTCTTTGACTGGGAGCACTTTGATCACTGTCTCTCACTCACCCAATCCCATACAAGTCGTAGGAAATTTCTTCATCTTAAACAATGTTTCCTTACTTACTTTCTTCACATTGTTTTGATTGGACAATATCAAAAGATGATCAAAATCGAATGCGGCTGTCTCAGAAAAAACGAGATCACCCTTGAGTTTGTAGTGCTTCGCTGGGTCCATAGGGTCTGACTGAGTCGTAAACTTCCCAAGATCCTTGAGTCTCTGGATCACAAGCTCACCAGTACTGGAGATCACGATCACTTTGTCTTGATTGTGTGTACTAGTAAATGTCCACGTATCATCTGGGAGGTTCATCACTCTAGATTGATACAATACCTTCATCAGATAGTCAGATCCGATCCATACCAATACTGGTTCTTGGATCATTTCGTCCATCTTCTTGAGGTTTTTCATACTTGCATTGAGTGAGTAGATCTCCTCGAGATCATTGGATACTTTTGTTCTTCTCTCATCACCATAGGTATCTTTCATGTAGTTTAGCTCATCCACTACTACTCCATCTAGCTTTTTGCTGTCTTTGAGGAGTCAGTTGAGATATGCTATCTCTTCTTCTTTGGATGCTATCTCGTCTAGGATCTTCTTGATCTCGAGACCTACCAATGTCTGGAGTCTAAGCATCAAGATATACTCAGCCTGCTCATCAGAAAAATCAAACTTGGACATCAATCATTGCTTCGCCTCCTCTCTCGTCTCTGATGCTCTGATCGTAGCGATCACCTCATCTAGTATGTCAGTTGCTTTTTTTAGTCATTCTAGTATGTGGAGCCTACCCTCCGCCTTGTCTAGCTGAAACTGTGATCTTCTCCCTACCACCTCTCTTCTATAATTCACAAATTGCACTATCATATCTCTTATATTGAGATGTTTTGGCTGTTTACCTTTTTCTATCAGTGCTACATTATTTACGTTGAAGTTGCACTGAAGGTCGGTGTATTTGTAGAGTCTCACAAGGATATTACTTTTATCTACTCATTTTCTGAGAGTGATAGCTACTCTCATCTCGTCATTTGATGATTCGTCAGTGATGTCGACGATACCATCTATCTTCTTTTCGTTTACGAGTTGTCAGATCTTAGCTACGAGGTTCGCTTTGTTTACCTGATACGGGAGTTCTGATATTACGATCACATCTTGTTTTTTTGCATTTTGTTCAAAACTCACTACACCACGCATAGCGATACCACCACGTCCTTTTTCGTATACTTCATTGATATTGGTGGTGTCATATATAATACCTCAGGTCGGAAAATCAGGTCATTTGATATGTTTCATAATATCATCTACTGATACCTCTAGATCGTCGATATACTCTAGACATGCATCCATCACCTCAGTGAGATTGTGTGGTGGCATATTGGTCGCCATACCCACAGCGATACCCATTGTACCATTGCACAGACTAGCTGGGAATTTGGTAGGCAATGATATTGGTTCTTCACGAGATTGATCATAGTTTGGCCTCCAGTCCACGGTATCTTGTTTGATGTCTTGGAGCATCTCTTCTGCTATCTTGGTCATCCTAGCCTCCGTATATCTCGCGGCAGCAGCACCATCACCATCTACAGATCAAAAGTTACCCTGACCATCTACCAGTGGATATCTCATAGCAAACGGCTGAGCAAGTCTCACCATAGCATCATATACTGATGTATCACCATGCGGATGATAGTCTCTGAGTGCCTGACCCACCACACCCATAGATTTCTTGTACTTGGATCCTGCGGTGAGATTCATATCGTTCATCGTCACGAGGATACGCCTGATCACTGGTTTGAGTCCATCTCTCACATCTGGGAGTGCACGAGACACGATCACAGACATCGCATAGTCGATATACGACTGAGTGATCTCCTCCTCTACAGGTCTCAGGATCAGCTCTTCATTGCTAAAATCAGCTGTAGCCAACTGATCCGCAGCTGCTACTCTTTTTTTCTTTTTTGCCATACACGTGAGTTTAAGGTATAAAGTCTAAAGTCTGATGTGAATAGTTTCACAATAACTTCAAAAATACAATGTATTCAACTTACTAATAAATTATGAACGTCAAAGCTAAAATAACAAAATCATTATTAGCAAAAACGTTTATCAAATATAGTCAATAGATTATAAAATTAGTAATTTAAATATCTATTGACTACGTAGTAAATTCGCTTCATTTAGTTACTATGAATACCGCTTCGCTCAATTCATACTTCCTAAATTTCACTTTTATTTACTATATTTGTAATTTATTAGGCTGTAGTGGATCGAAAATGACTATTAATACAAGCAAATACAACTCTTCAAAAAAAGTCTTTAAAGTGATTATTTTCGCAATATATGATTAATTTTCGATACATGCTACAGTATTGACTTGCTTTGTACTTTCAAGATGAGGAGGGAGATTGGTATTGACTTAATATGATATACTATTTTTACAAATCTACTTTTCATCATATGTTTCATATTTTCACAAAAATGTGTATTATTGTTGCAATTTTTGAAACATTTATTATAATATATGAAACATTTTAATTAAAAAAATACAATATGTTGAAACATGAAAGACAGGAAATGATAATTGATCTTATTAAAACACATTGATTGGTTAATTTATGATTTTTGAAAGACAATGTAGATGTGAGCAGGACGACACTGTGGAGAGATATCGAGACATTGATCAATAGATGAAAAATACAAGAAAAAAAGAAATGATTTTATCAGATAGTGCCTGATCCATTGGAATACATCAATACTCCATTTTTTGATAGACCTGCCGTGGCATACAATTTTGATTTTCTCAAATTATACTGACCCGACAATAGTTTTTTGGATGCTCAACAACTAAAGAAATTGGAACAATGAACCATCTCACACACACTAGATACCTCCTATTTAGAAAAAAATCAGAGAATTATAGAAAATATAATGATAGATCTGAGCTATGCATCCAGTGGATTGGAATGAAATACCTATAGCTATCTTGATACCGAGGTGCTTATCAAATATAATGAATCAGCAAAGTGAAAATCACAAGAAGAGACAACTATGATTTTGAATCATAAGAAGACAATCAATTTTATACTGGCACACAAAAAAGAGATACCATATACAAACAAAACCATACAAGAGATACACACATTGCTAGCAACATGATTACTGCAGCCAGAGTATGTATGAGTGATCAGGTCAAGTCCAGTACAGATAGGATGATCCACCTACACTCCACTAGACAATCAACATCAACTCCAACAAGAGTTTGAACTATTTTGGCAAAAATTTAGAGGCATCATCAATCCATTTGAGCAAAGCGTATTTATGTTGGTTTTCTTATCTTATTTTCAGCTATTTATGGATGTAAACAAAAGGACTTCTAGACTCTCGTGCAATCTCCCACTCGTCAAACACGGTCTACCGCTTATCTCTTTTTTGCAAGCAGAAAAAAGGTCTTACATCAATGCTATTTTGGCCATCTACGAACTCAACAACACTTCACTAATGGCAAAATTATTTGTGGAAAATTATCTCCTCAATATGCATAGATATGTACCTACGAGATAACATACGCAAGTAATAATGCAAGTAATGCACGTTATTATATGGTAGTATATACCAGTGTTTTGAGCCTACTATATACTGTATATGGTCATTACGTGCATCATATGTACGTAGTCGTGCACGTTGCTTGATTGACTTAAGTTCAAGGAAACGATTTTTTATAAATGGAAAGGCCTGTCGGGATACGACAAGCCTTTTATGATTTTTTTAAGCAAATACATCATTATGCATTTGCCTTTTGATAGTGGCTCTTACAGCTCGCCAGTCTTGGCAAGAAGTTGATGTAACCATCAAGCTGGATCTCTATATTCACTGGTGTAGATGCAAGTTCCTGCTGATTCATTACCAATTGATCATAGATTCTGTCTTGAATCTTGTGTCTATTGGATTCATCAAAAGACTTGTGTTCTACATCCTTATAAAAGACTCCAGATCTATCAAGGCGATCAGTTACGCTGCCAGATTGAGGTCTTATCAACATCTCAGCAATTGTATTTGCCAAGTGTCTCATGCCTTCTCCAGGCCTAGATAGATCAAATTTTTTGAGAGAATCAGTGTTTGGTTGACCAAACATAATCATTTTTACCATTGAGATAGTTTGCCACTACCCATCCTTCTGAAATCGTTAATACAATCATTTTTTCTTTTTTTGTTTGCAACTTCATTGTTGCGTTATACTTATACTTATTTATATATATTTGTCAATACCAATAACTATCAATTTTAATCAATATTTATGCAGATGCTTTTCATCAACTGCCAACGGATCATCAGGTTGATGGATTTAGTTTCACGACCTATATAAGTAAGTATTTTTATAAAAAAAATCTAATCTCGAGCACTTATTTTCCCATTCATATCAATACTCTTGGGCTTACCATTCTTCTTTAACCAAACTTTAAGGAATCATTTCTCAAACGTATATGGAGAGCCTACATGAAAAAAATCTTTGCCAAATACTTTTTTGCCTTGCCTATCAATGATATGATATCTTCCATTAATTTCTTCCTTCACTACCGCCAATCAGTCAGAAAAAGGATAAGCATCAAAGAAAGACTGCCTCTCTCAATCTTGATCTACAATGATATTTCACTGACGATCCATATATGATCGTCTATCTGATATTTTCACAATTACATATCAATTGATGATAAATTCATATTTGATAGCTTGAATGTACTGCTCAGTATCATTTATATTTTTAAAAGATTCATTCACAAAACGTCGATACTCTCCTGACTTGAGCGTCGCCAAGAATCACTCGCCAAAATCTACAATTTGCAAGAACTGATCTCAAAGAATATTTTTCCCATCTCTATCTACAATAGACCATCAATCATCTCTTACTCTAGCTTTAGAATCAACAAATTTTTCATTTTCTACAAAAAATTTTTCAAAAATATTTTCTCACTCAGAAGTAAGGTATTTTCATCACCCACTTTTGTATAAAGTATCAGCAATGACTATTCAGGATGATGGAGTGCTCGAGGTTCCAAAAATTTTTTGATCCTCAATATCAAAAATTTTGTGATCCTCAATATCATATAAACACAATTTGTCTTGCCACAAGATATCATACTGCTGCTCTATAACAAGTTTATCATTGTATTTTTTATTTGATTGTTTGTCGTATATAGTTTGCGTCAATTTTGATCTTGGATCCCATAGATCAGGATACAGTTCATGATCTGGTTTGATCGGTTTGAGTTCTATATTCATATATTTTTTGTACAATTCATCTATTGAAACTTCATCCTCAGGCATTTCTCACTGCATCTCATAAAACTTATTTCATTTTACTACTACAGTCTTTTGATTCTTTAGATTTAAAACATAGTCTGCAGTATGAAGTAAGCTAAACTTTTTATGAGGATGTTTGGTTCCAGAAAAATTTATCAAGAGACGCTGTAAATGTACAAGTTTTTTATAACCCTCTGGCACATACTGATTCAACTTCCAAATTCTTTTTAAAACTTCCCTATGTTTGTGTATCAATAATAAAGTTTTTGATTGATGAGGATGTGCATATCCAGCATCAAAATGATGATAATCTTCTTCAGCCAACAGATTGTTTAATATTTCAAGGTCATCAATTCATATACTCTGCAGCTCCTGTTTGATATATGGTGTGAGATCACTGACATGGTCCACATCTACTCAGAGTGTGAGATGCTGTTGTCTAGCTAGTAGATCAGCATGTATCTTATATGCCTGCACCATATATGGTCGAGATATTTTTCACATATGGTCTGGAGAGCTGAGATCTAGATCTAAGCGACTATTGAGTTTGAGCTCTTGTCTGAGCTGGACGATATCCTTTGCTCGTTGTTCTAGCTCTTGTATGGCATTGAGACAGTGATCATTAGTCAGTGGACGTTCCACATCTGTAGACTTAGATTCTAGATCTATGATAATTTCTTGCGCTCTTTCTTCTTGCTGAGCGAAGCTCACTTTCTCTACTTTTTTCCATCATTGGAGTAGATCGGCACGCAGCATATCTAGTTTTTGTTGTTTAGATATTCGTATATCACGATATGCAAATATCTTTTGCTGTGCTTGCTGAGCCACAAACTGCTCTGAGTGACCAAGATCTCATTTACTGGATTTTAGTGACTCCAATAAGTCTTTTTCATACTCCTCTGGAGTCGGATTATTTGAAAAATTTTGAAAATACACATCAAATTGCTCCAATGAAGTACTAAAATCAGAAACTTGCAATGCAATTTGTTCTTTGAGTTGTTTTTGTTTGATCATTATTTCATCATCTTCAAGTTTTTGCTTGATTTCATTGTATAGCTTATCATGAGTGATTTCCTGATCTTCAAGATGTGTGAGTGATTCATATATCTCATAGATGCTTTTGCTGAGCGTATTATTGTCTTGATCATATCCAAATCTACGTAAAAGAGAATTAATCCCGTCCTTATCCTCTTCGAGAGTAAGAATTATAATTATTTTCATCAATTTTTCCAAGACATATTCCTTCAATTGAGATAGTCTTTCTCATAATTTTTCTCATAACTGCATCTGCTCTTCTTCGATTACTTCCAATGCTCTGAAATCCCAAACTGTATCTTGTATATCTAGATTTTTTAGGGACGCAAAACTATCCTCAAGAGCTTTTTGAAGATTCTTCTTGGTATCATCTTGCGGCAATTGAGTTTGCTCTCATCATCACAATCATTTAAATTTGTCAAAAAATCACATTGTTGAGATAAGAAAATAATTAATCATATAATATAAGTATATCCGTAGCGACATATTTTGTCAAAACTTTCCATTTCACTTTTCCACTATCTCTTCCCTTTTTCTTGCAACATCACATCATTTCCCTACACTATCAACACATAGATAATAATCACGACCTCATGAGTTATACATATACCAGTTGTTACAACAATTTGCACACACTCAGAGCCAACTAATCTGCTTGGTGATTTTGTCGTTTTTTATTGTCTATACGAGAGTATAGAAATTTTTGCTTATCAATTATAAGATATAAAATATCACAGAATTCTTAATCTTTACCTATTTATCATTACTTACTATGGATATAATCAGTATTATTGTCGGACTTCTGCTGTGAGCGGGATGAGGTCGATTTGGTGGGAAATCTGCCACAGAAAAAAGCGTGCAAAACAAAAAAGATGGTCTACAGTGAGAGATCAAAAAACTAGAAGAACAAGCGAGAAATATCATCTCGGATGCAGAAAAAAAATCAGGACATATAGTGCAAAAAGCTGAAGAAATCGTGATCAAGTCCGAGAAGGAAGCGGAACACAAACAGAAAAAGATAGATCAATACGAAGATAAATTGACTCAAAAAGAAGAAAAACTCGAACAGAGAATAGAAAAACTAGACGAGAAGAAAGAAGAATTGGCAACCAAACAAAAAGAACTAGATGAAACACTAGAAAAAGAAAAAACCATCTTGTCTGATCTGAGTGGTATGTCTCCTGACCAAGCCAAAAAACAGCTTTTTGAACAAATAGAGACGGAGAATCAAGCTGAGATCACCAGATTTGTCAACAAATGGAAAGGAATCAAGGAAGAGGAAGCAAAAGAGGAAGCTGGAAAAATCATTGCTAAAGTACTCCCAAGAGTAGCTCAAGAAGGTCTCAATGAGCATGTAGTGAGTCTGATCGATCTCCCTAGTGAAGATATGAAAGGAAAGATTATTGGTAGAGAGTGAAGAAATATCAATGCATTTGAAAAAGCTACTGGCGTAGAGGTTACCATAGACGATACTCCTATGACGATCAAGATCTCAAGTTTTGATCCAGAGAAAAGGTTTATCGCCAAGGCGACGATGGACAAGCTCGTGAAGGATGGAAGAATAAATCCTGTGTTTATCGAAAAAATGCACGAAGAAGTCGTCGCATCTATGCCTGAGAAGTTTATGAAGAAAGGTAAAGAGGCGCTGACAATTCTCAATCTACCAATGATGAAACCAGAAGTGGTCGAGACAATCGGTAAATTTTTCCTCAGATATAGCTACGGTCAAAACTTGCGACTCCATAGTATCGAAGTAGCAAAACTCTCAGAACTCCTAGCAAATGAACTATGACTCAATGCTGATCTCGCCAAAAAAGCATGACTCCTGCATGATATTGGTAAGATAGAATCAGGAAATGGTGAGGCACACACCAAGACTGGTGGAGAATTCCTCAGAAAACATAAGATGCATGATGTGATAGTAAATACTGCGGAGTGACATCATTTTGATGTACCGATGCTGTATCCAGAGGCTTTTGTGGTGGCGGCAGCTGATGCTATCTCCGCATCTAGACTCTGAGCGAGATCAGACACCAAGGATATATTTATAGAAAGAATGGGTACGCTTGAAAACCTAGTTACTAGCGTAGAATGAGTGGATAAGGCATATATTATGTCTGCAGGGAGAGAGATTATGGCGTTTTTTAATCCACATAGTATAGACGACAAGAGGATGGAAGAGCTCACCTGAGAGATTGGAGCCAAGATAGAAGAACAACTCGACTACCCAGGTACTATTAGGATTGTAGGCATAAGAGAGAAAAAACTCACACATTTCTTAAGATAATCTCAAGACTCTAAAATCAAGAATCTTACTATATCATTACATTTCAAAATGTACCCATTCTTAGACATATTTGGCATACAATTACATATGACCGGTATAGGTATCATAGTTTTTGTGCTTGTTTTTTTGTGGGCTAGCAGGAGATACGCTAGACATTATGAACTTAATCGAACTGGTTTTTGGACATATCTCCCTATATACGCTATATTTATATATTTTGTGTCACAGTATACGTGGTATCTCATTGGGGATTTTGTGATATTTCCTACGAGTTGGTACCAGCTCCTCTCCTATATCTCGCCTGCGTGATATACGTTTCATCTAGTAGGTATAGTGATAGCACTATGACTATGTGTTCGTCATTTTTTTTCTGTCGTGACTGATCCACACAAACAGGTAAGATGGATAGATACCTGGTTTTTGAGTATGATGCGAGCTTGTATCCCACTAGGTTTATTTTTGCTTTTAGGTGACAATTTTATTGGTCAGCCTAGTGAAGCAAATATTGTGGTTTCTTCTTTTCATCCTGATTCCAATATGGCTAGATATGACACTGTCATACCGCTTGGTATGTACCTGTCATTGATATCATTATTGCTACTTATGATCACCAAAATACTCCGTGTAAAAAAACCAAATATCAGATGATATGGTATTATTTGATGGATTGTATTTTTGTTGCTCGCTTGTTTATTATTGTTGTTTCAGGTATATCCTAGACACTTGGTAGCCTTGTTTGTCAAAACACGAGATATCAAAAACTATACTCTCCTGGCAGCAGTACTTGTGATTGTACGAAAATATATCCGTGAATATCACTTCTATACTCAACTAAAATAGCTTGATCCTATGAAGATACAATTTGGAAAAAATGACAGCATCTACAAGATTGTGCAAACACTCAAAAAGGTGCCAAATTACAAGAAAGTCACTGTCGATATCCATCCAGATCATCGTATTTTTGAGCATCAACGACGAAGTAATTATCTAGAAAATCTCATCAATGAGCTTCATCTAGATGTTACTTTTGTCTCTTACACCATCAAGACCAAGAGATATCGACAAGCTACAAATCTACACTATGTAGATGAACAATTACAAAACTGGTGGACTAAACTTAAAAATCTAAAAAATATCTTTAACGATCTAAATGGTTTTCACAAAAATTTATTGTTGAAAAAAAATTACTTTTCTGGATTTGTCCTTTTGGCAGAACTGTGAGTATTAATTACTCTATTATACGTATTTTGGACGTTGATATCACCAAATACAACCATCACTATCAATCCGTCTTACCAAATAGAAAATGTGGTGTATAATTTTCGTTATTTTCCTGTACAAGACAAGCAGGTGCATCAGTTTCAATCATATCTGTCACTACCATACTATATATGAAATCTCCCGTACAAATACACTATGAGTCTCAATGTGCAAAACATCAAGTATAGTCAAAAACCAGCATCTGGAACCATCCAGATCAACAACACCTATAGCTATACATACTCACTCCTAGATAATTCTACTCTAGTCACTGATGAATGAGTGCTGTACAAAACACAAAATAGAATAGACGTCCCTGCAGGAAGTGAAGATAATCCATGAACTGCAAGAATAAGAGTCGTAGCAGAGCCAACATTTGAGGATGGTCAGCTCATATGATCTCTATGAAATATCCCAAAGGGGAAATTACTATATTTCAAAAATCTTGATACTCCCGAATGAGAACAACCTAGAGTGCGAGCGAGTGCGTGGAGGGATTTTAGCGGATGAGAGACAATAGAAACAGGCACCGTCATCGAAGAAGATGTGGCTCAGATAGAAAAAGATATAGTAAATAACATGGAGAGAGAAAAAGTGAATTTTCTCAAAACTAATATACAATGAGATCCAGATCTCATTGTGTTGCCTTATGAAGATCTGTACTCATATGAGATCAATGAATTGATCACTACATCAGAAGTGTGAGAGCAGACATCATTTGTAGAATGAAAAGTGGAAACACAGCTTTACTATCCGTATATCTATCGATCTGATCTCAGAAATTGAGTGGAGCAATTTTTGGAACAAAGATCCGAAGATGATATACATATCAATCAATATGATCGCAATTGAATCACTATGTATGATAGGATCAATATACAAGCAAATGAAAAGCTTCCTTTTCATTATATCATACCAACCAAGATACCAGTCATAAAAACCTACAATATATCTAAAGATGCTCTATGAGTAGTAAATGAAATAAAAGATAGAATAGTGTGACTAGACAGCAAAGCAGCAAAAGATATAATCTTATCCTATGATGAAATAGATGCAGCAAAAATATCTATATCACCTCGTCGATACTCTACAATTCCTGCTATCAAATCAAGGATAAGATTTAAAATTGATGAATAAACTCATAGTAAGATATTGTGTATTATAAAATACACAATCAAATTACAAAGATGCTTAATGGTGGTAGTATTTAGACAAAAAAAGATTAGAAACAGCATTCAAAATGCTGATTTTTTTATTGACCAAAATTCATACCATATGTTTGATCTATTTATAAAAAAAATTATTTTACTAGTGAAGCTCATAGTCTTAGGGTGTGTATGCGTGTTGACGTGATGCTCTACAGCTAGTCCAGACAAACCATTGACAAATAACGATCAACCAAAAAATGAAATAGCTGAACCTATAGAAAATACTGTGATACATGCTCTGTGAGATAGTCTCACTGCAGGGTACCAGCTCCCTATACAAGAATCATATCCAGCGCAATTAGAACAAGTATTGTTGCAAGAATGATATAACGTAGCTATAGTAAACTGATGAATATCCTGAGATACATCAGAATGACTACTAAATAGACTCGATCGACAGCTCGAAACAGCCCAAAAAAATGATATAGCCATACTCGTCATATGAGCAAATGATGGTCTCCGTGGTATGCCTATATCTCAGATGAAAGAAAATATATCTCTAATAACTGAGATGATACTAGAAAAGGACTTATTTTTGATTATCTGAGGAATGAAGATACCGCTAAATAATGCTCCAGAATATAGAGCTGATTTTGAGCAAGTGTATGTAGATTTATGTGAGACATATAAAAGAAATGATAAAGTCTCTTGTATGCCATTCTTTTTGGCATGAGTGTGAGGCATGTCAGAGCTAAATTTACCAGATGGCATTCACCCTACCAAGCAATGATATAGTATAATAGTTGAAAATTTGCTACCTTATGTAAAAAATATAGTAAATAAATTTTAAATTCGAATGTATTTACTACGTAGTCTATCGCCGTAAACATCAATCACACATTAGGTTTAATGAAAAAGTGAGTATCAAAAATATCATTCAGTTTTATATGCGATATACTATATATTAGTTACCAATTAAGTAATTTACTCTTTAGAAATACACAATGATCACTCTCAAAAATGTATCAAAATCATTTGTTCAATGATCTGAAACGATAGATCTATACAACAATCTTGCACTACATATACAGGATTGAGAATTTGTGATGATCACTGGACAGAGTGGCTCTGGCAAAACAACATTATTTAATATAATAGCGTGACTAGAGTCAGCTGATAGCGGTAAGCTGATTGTGAACAATACAGATATAAGCGATCTGTCAGATGATGAACGTACGATACGGAGAGCAAGGACTATTTGATTTGTTTTTCAAAAATTTTATCTCGTACCACAACTCACCGTGAGAGAAAATCTCGAACTCCTATGAGATCTCACAGATCTACAGAAGAGGTATACTGTAGAATACATCCTCAAACGTGTAGGATTAGCAAAAAAAATAAATATCTATCCAGACCAGCTAAGTGGATGAGAACAGCAGAGAGTAGCAATCGCTAGGGCATTTTTGTATCAGACTCCACTGCTACTAGCAGATGAGCCTACAGGCAATCTCGATCTATGAAACAGCAAAAACATCATGCAGCTCATCAAAGAACTACAAAAAGACACCTGAGTCACGATAGTAATGATAACTCATGAATCCCAGATGCTCACTCGAGCAGATAGAGTTGTGACTATGAAAGAATTGACCATCGCTTCATAATCAGCTTATCAAAATAATAAATCTTTACTACTCATCATTGTCTATATCATATGTTTTCCAAAACACTCTTTCGCAGCTCTAGGTCTTCTATTATACTTATTACTTTTTTGATTATTATTTCGGTAATTATCTCTTTTGTATTGAGACGAGCTGGAGAGATCATACGCAGTGAGATCCAAGCAGAGGTAGCCCCAACCGTATGAGGTGATATAGTCATAGAATCAAATACACCACTGTCAGCAGACGTCGCATCACAGATAGCATCTCTGATCTCTAATCAACAATGAATCCTCTCAAACAAAGTGGAGATGAACTACACGCTCTCTACGGATCAGTGACCTTTACTCGTATCGCTACGAGGAGTAGATGAGGTATTTCCGTTGTATGGAGTATTTGCATGTGTGGAAAGCATATCTTGATCATCAGCATCTGGCACTG
>ENA-ORXM01002513-ORXM01002513.1-marine-metagenome-genome-assembly--contig:-NODE-2513-length-21076-cov-4.635316_pt1 | contig 21076 bp, 18 predicted proteins | sample MGYA00237867_ERZ511480 | MGnify/ENA primary metagenome ERZ511480 (study PRJEB26309, sample SAMN06266103) | marine metagenome | isolation source: Algal blade | place: United Kingdom:Sidmouth, United...
GAGGAGGGTAATGTTGTTGTAATCAATACCTGCGGATTTATCGCAAACGCAAAGGAAGAAAGTGTAAATACTATTTTGGAATACGTTCAAAAAAAAGAAGCTGGTCAGGTAGACAAAGTATTTGTAACCGGTTGCCTTAGTGAACGTTATAAGCCAGATTTACAAAAAGAAATTCCTAATGTAGATGAGTATTTCGGTACTAGTGAGTTACCCAATTTGCTAAAAGCATTAGGTGCGGATTACAAGCATGAATTAATTGGTGAACGTCTCACGACTACACCAAAAAACTATGCGTATTTAAAAATTGCTGAAGGGTGTGATAGACCTTGTTCGTTCTGTGCAATACCCATAATGAGGGGTAAACACCGCAGTACGCCTATTGAAGATTTAGTTACTGAAGCTGAGAAATTGGCGGCAAAAGGAGTTAAAGAGCTTATTCTTATTGCACAGGATTTGACCTATTACGGTCTTGACCTTTATAAAAAGAGAAACTTGTCAGAACTACTTCAAGCCTTGGTAAAAGTTGAGGGTATTGAATGGATTAGGCTACATTACGCGTTTCCAACAGGATTTCCTTTAGATGTGCTTGATGTAATGAAAGAAGAACCTAAGGTCTGTAATTACTTAGATATTCCATTACAGCATATTTCTGATGCGATTCTTAAAAGTATGCGTCGTGGAACTACACAGGCCAAAACAACAAAATTGTTGAAGGAGTTTAGGGCAGCTGTACCGGAAATGACTATTCGTACTACTCTAATCGTGGGGTATCCGGGAGAGACGGAGGAAGATTTTCAGACCTTAAAAAAATGGGTAGCAGATATGCGTTTTGAGCGGTTAGGTTGTTTTACCTATAGCCATGAGGAGAATACGCATGCCTATACCTTGGAAGATGATGTACCGGAAGATGTAAAACAAGAAAGGGCCAATGAGATTATGGAATTACAATCTCAGATTTCATGGGAGCTCAATCAACAAAAAATAGGACAGACTTTTCGATGTGTCATAGACAGGAAGGAAGGAAATTATTTTGTAGGCCGTACGGAATTTGATTCTCCGGATGTGGATAATGAAGTTTTAATTGATGCCGCAAAGTACTATTTGAAACAAGGGGAGTTTGCAAATATAAAAATTACGGAAGCTGCGGATTTTGACTTGTACGGAGAGCCTATATAGCTTCAATACATATAAAAAGTTTCTATTTAGAATTACAACCCGTCCATTAATGGACGGGTTTTTTTGCCTTTAGATTTTATGTGCAATAGGTTTTTTAAACGTACTTATTACACTTCAAAATTATTCACTACTTTAGAGGAAATCAATTTAGGAGTATAAATTTCTATTTTGATTGTCAAAAATCAAACATTAGAACTTTAGTAGAATAGTATGGACGACTTGCGAATTGAAAAAATAGAACTTTTTAAAGTGCCACCACGTTGGCTTTTTCTGAAAATAACAACTAAAAGCGGAATCATAGGTTGGGGGGAACCCGTTGTAGAAGGTAAGGCCGCTACGGTTGAAGCCTGTGTTAACGAACTTTCGCAATATATAATAGGTCGCTCTGCCAGTGACATTGAAGATATTTGGCAAACCTTGTACGGAGGGGGTTTTTACCGTGGGGGTCCTATTCTTATGAGTGCAATTTCTGGTATTGATCAAGCGCTTTGGGATATAAAAGGAAAACATTTAGGTGTTCCCGTTTATGACCTTTTAGGTGGTGCCGTTCGTAAGAAAATGAAGATGTACTGTTGGATCGGGGGAGACCACCCGGAAGTTGTTTTAGAGCAAGCGCGTGAAAAAGTAGAACAGGGCTATAAGGCGGTTAAAATGAATGCTACAGGTGCTTTTGCTTGGATAGATTCATTACAGAAGGTAAAGACCGTTGCAGATAATATAAGGTTGCTTCGTGAAGAATTTGGAGATACGCTAGACGTTGGTTTGGATTTTCATGGAAGAATACACAAGGGTATGGTAAAACGTCTTATTGATGAGCTTGCTCCATACAATCCTATGTTTATTGAGGAACCGGTCTTGAGTGAGAACAAAGAGGCTTTTGACCATATTTATCCATATACTAGTGTTCCTATTGCCACAGGAGAACGTATGTTCTCTCGCTGGGATTTTAAAGAATTGTTGCATAGAGGTACAGTAGATATCATTCAACCGGATTTAAGTCATGCTGGTGGAATTTCTGAGGTACGGAGAATAGCAGCTATGGCAGAAGCCTACGATGTAGCTTTGGCACCTCATTGTCCGTTGGGACCAGTGGCTCTAGCTTCTTGCTTACATGTTGATTTTAATTCTATAAATGCTGTAATTCAAGAAAGTAGCTTGGGTATACATTATAACAAGGGTTTTGATTTGTTGGATTATATGGATAATCCTGAAGTTTTTGATGTAAAAGATGGCTATGTAGAACTTCTTAAGAAGCCAGGTCTAGGTGTGGATATTAATGAAGAAAAGTTGAGAGAGGGCCAGAAGATAGGTCATGACTGGGCTAATCCTGTATGGAGAAATGAAGATGGTAGTTTTGCCGAATGGTAAAAACCTGGCTAAATTAGAGTTTTGAAAGATTAAGTTCTTAAATTCAGAGAACTTAAACCAACCGATTATGCGTTATGTTATTGCCTTGGTCTGCGCCCTTGCATTTATTATTCTGGGTATTGTTCGCTGGAAAATTCATCCGTTTTTTGTGCTGTTATTGGCTGCCACCGGTTATGGATTTATAACGGGAATGAGCGTTGAGGCCATTATAGGTTCCATAAATAATGGCTTCGGTAGCATAATGGGTAAAATTGGCCTAATCATATTTTTTGGAGTGGCCATTGGTACGGTTTTGGAAAAATCAGGAGGGGCTATGGTAATAGCTACTCGTATGATTCAGCTAATTGGTGAGAAATCCATTCATTTAGCTATGATGCTAACAGGTTATCTCCTATCTATTCCTGTATTTGCGGATAGCGCTCTTATTATCATGAACTCCTTGAATAAGGCACTTTCCAAAAAGGCAAAAGTTGCGTATGCGGGCACTACAGCAGCTTTGGCCTTAGGACTTATGGCAACGCATGTAATGGTGCCGCCAACACCAGGGCCTATTGCCGCAGCGGGAATTTTGAACGCGGAATTGGGAAGTGTAATTTTATGGGGTTTGATCGTTAGTTCCTTATCACTTATAAGTTGCTATTTTTTTGCAACCAAAATTGCTTCTAAAGTAGATGTTCCAATTCAAATGGAAGTTGCTCCGGATGTCATACATCGTCCTAAATTATCACTTTCATTATTGTGCATTGTAGTTCCTATATTTCTTATTGTATTAAAATCTGTTTTTGATTATCCTGCGTTCACTCTTAGTAGTTTATCCATATATCCGATCATAGCTTTTTTGGGCACACCGGTCATTTCACTTTTAGTGGGGGTTATCCTATCACTGCTCCTACCGGAAAAATTAGACCAAAGAGTTTATTCGGCAACGGGTTGGTTGGGTGATTCTTTGCGTATTGCAGCTCCTATTATTTTAATTACAGGAGCTGGAGGAATTTTTGGAGCCATGCTTCAAAATTCAGGTTTTGCAGATATGATTACAGAAAGTTTTTCAGAAATGTCTATCGGTCTGTTTTTTCCATTTTTGCTGGCAGCTTGTTTAAAGACAACACAAGGCTCATCTACTGTTGCCTTAATAACCACGGCTTCTATAGTCGCCCCAATGATGCCTGCACTGGGACTTGATGAAGTTTTTATGAAGACCATGACCGTTTTGGCAATTGGTGCAGGTTCTACGGTAGTTTCGCACGCTAATGATAGTTTCTTTTGGGTATTTACGCAATTAACCGGTATGGATGTAAAACAGGGAAATCAAATACAAACCGTTGGTACTTTAATTTTAGGTACGTCTGCAATGACAGTAATATTTTGTATTTCAAAAATTATGGGTTAATATAAAATTGATAATTATTTAAATGATTCGGTTATGAGTAGATTTTACATACTTGTTTTTATAATAGCGTTTCACGCATCCCTTATATCCCAAGAAATGAATCATTCGTTTTCAGTTGAAATTATGGATGAAGAAGCATTACAGGTAATAGATGAGAATGCTGATTTTAATATTATAGGAAGTGGTTTTAGTTGGACGGAAGGTCCTTTGTGGATTGCAGATGGTGATTATCTTTTGTTTTCTGATATACCTAATAACACCGTTTTCAAGATTGATGCTTTAGGGAATACTACTGAATATCTAAAACCGTCAGGTTACTTGGGTGAAAGTGATTATGGGGCAGAACCGGGGTCCAATGGATTATTATTGAGTCCTGATGGAAAATTAATATTGATGCAGCATGGCGAAAGGCGAGTAGCTCAAATGAAATCTGATATAAATGCACCTAAAGCGGAGTATGATGTCCTTGCGGATTCTTTTAAGGGTAAACGATTCAATAGTCCTAATGATGGCGTTTTTGATGCCGATGGAAATTTGTATTTCACAGACCCACCGTACGGGCTTCCGCAACAAATGGACGACCCAGATAAGGAGCTGGATTACCAAGGGGTATATTGTTTAAAGACTTCAGGAGAAGTGGTTTTGGTAGATAAATTGTCTAGACCTAACGGTGTGGCCGTAAGTAATGATGGTTCCAAATTGTACGTAGCCGTGTCCAATCCTGAACACGCGGTTTGGTACCAATATGACATTTTCGCCCCAGGTGCGGTGGATAATAAAAAGTTGTTTTATGATGTTACCAATTTGATAGGGAAAGAAGGCCAGCAAGGTTTGCCTGATGGCATGAAAATGCACAGTAAAGGATATTTGTTTGCCACGGGTCCTGGCGGGGTTTGGATATTTAATGAAGAAGGAAAAGCTATAGCACGGATTCATACCGGCGAAAAAACGGCCAATTGTGCTTTTGGAAAAGATGAAAAAGTCCTCTATTTGACGGCGGATAATTATGTTATGACTGTTTCGCTTAAATAAAATAACCTTCTAAAAAAAGCAAAACCCCTACAGTAAGCTGTGGGGGTTTTAATGTGCAAAATAGGGTTTCTGGTTAAACAAGAGCGTTAATCATATCTGCCCATTTTTCTGCCGTTTGTAACTCTCCATTTAATTGTAAGTTATTTTGAGAGTTGAAAAGCTCAAAAACCACACCTTTACTTGCTGATGGGCTAGTATTGAAAACGAGTTCTACTCGCTCAATAGTCTGTTCTACTTTTCCATTTTTACGAACGGATTTTCCTATTTTGGAAACCTTGCAGTTCTTTACGTCTTTTAGGTTAACGGATAATTTTTCTGTAGCATCTTTTTCTTCTTTATAGAAAAAAACAGCTCTTTTACCAGTATCCATACCTATTATAAAATCGCCAACATACTCATGTTCATGTATTTTACAATGGTCTTGTTCCGCAAAATCATTTAAGGAACGGAGCATTGCTTTTTCTTTTTTCTTTACGCTTCTGGTAACCAGTACAAAAGGGGTTACACATAGTATTACGGATACGGCCCCAATAAGGGTCGTGCCTAAATCTAAATCCATTTTTTAAGTTTTTTAAATTGATAAATAGGGCAATGTGTTTTGCAAGCCCAATAGTAGTTGTCAAAACAAGATTTGACGCGGTTTTACTTAAAAATGGAATTACCAGAAATAATGAAAAGGAAAAATAATATCGGTCTTTCCCTTAGAAATAAGAAGATTTTGCGAAAAACGCGTGTATTGTGCCAGTTTACTTTCAAAGGAACGCTCGCTAGTTTTTTGTGTTCCCCAAAGCTTGTCTGAGCCTTCAAACTGATTTGAACTGTTACTAGAAGGGCTGTCTATTAAAGTTTCTGACTCGGAAGTATGACAGTATAATTTAGCTGTTACCGCAGAAACTGATTCTTTCTGCGAATGCTCATGGCTTTCTATAGTAAGATTTTGGTCAGGATTTATGCCCATGCCAACGGCACAACAATAAATTGCTGTAAGCAAGAATAAGCTAAATATCTTTCTAACCGAATTCATAGGGCAAAGGTAGAATTATATTAAATTGTAAATGCTAAAAATATGTTATTGATTCAAACATTCTTGAACTTCGTTTAATCCTTCTTCGTTGTCTGAAAGAACTACGAGAGTATCACCGGCTTCAATAATAGTAGATCCATTGGGCGTAATGTAAACATCTTGGCGTTTGATCATTGCAATAATGGCGTTTTTAGGAAAACTTAGCTCAACTATTTTTTTGTTCACGGCAAAACACTTTGGTGTAATGACGATTTCCTTCATTACAGCTTTGGGAATCTCAGCTAGAAATTTCTCGCTTTCATAAATTCGTTTTGCTTTTTCCGGCAATCCAACGTTCAACCATTTTGCCACTACGGTCAATGTAGTACCTTGTATTAGAACCGAAGAAACGGAGATAAAGAAAACGATGTTAAAGATAATGTTGGCTTTGTCAATACCGGCCAATAGGGGATAGGTGGCAAACACAATAGGCGAAGCCCCACGAAGGCCAACCCAAGAAATATAGAACCGTCTGCGCAGTTTCATCTTAAACCACATGAGACTAATAAACACTCCAATAGGGCGTGCCACAAAAATCAAGAATAAGGAAATAAGTAGACCAATACCCATGTATGGTATTACGTGACTAGGGAAAACCAAAAGCCCCAAAGTCAAGAAAAGTACAATCTGCATTAACCAAGCTAAACCATCAAACATTCTAAAGATGGTCTTTTTGTGAATCAAATCTTGATTACCCAAATATACAGCACATATGTAGATGGCAAGAAAGCCGTTACCCCCAATAAAATCAGTTGCAGAAAAGGTGATGAACATTAATGTAATTACCAATACAGGGTAAAGACCCTCAAAATCTAGTTTAATCTCATTAATTACCAACTTGCTTAATTTACCAAAGCCAAAACCTGCTGCTCCGCCTAAAATCATTTGCTGCAAGAATACTGGTATTACGGAGGCGAACCCTTGGTCTTGATTCACTACTAAAGAAAGAAAGGCAATGGTTAATACGTATGCCATAGGGTCGTTACTACCGCTTTCTAATTCTAGGGTGGGTCTAAGGTTGGTTTTAAGTGCCAAACTTTTTCCTCTCAAAATGGAAAATACGGCTGCGGCATCCGTTGAGGAAACAATGGAGCCTAGTAAAAGGCTTTCATAAATAGTGAAGTCGGTCACGAAATAGACAAATGTACCAAGTGATACCGCAGTTAGGAGAACGCCAAGGGTAGAAAGCAGAATACCTTCCTTAAGGATAGGTTTTACGGCAGGCCAACTCGTATCCAATCCGCCGGAGAACAATATGAAATTAAGGGAGACCACACCAATGAATTGGGCCATTTTTGGGTCATCAAATAAAATACCACCAATGCCTTCAGAACCGGCCAACATACCTATACCAAGGAAAAGTAAAAGCGTAGGAACTCCAAATTTATAGGAAGTCTTACCTACAACAATGCTAATGAACAACAGTAAAGAGCCAATTAAGACAATATTTTCAATAGTGAGATTCATTCCTTTTGTGTCCTTAAAAATATCTGTGCAAGATATCGTTTCTAAGTAAGGTAATCAATCAAAACGAAGAGGGAGTTTATGGTTTAAGCGAATAAATACCATTTTAAGCGGAAATAAAAAAATACCATCAATATCAAGGCGTAAAACACGGTTGACGCTGATAATGATGGTATTCTTAAATAAACTGTTAAGCGAATTTTTCTTCCTTTTTATAATATTTTTTCTTCAACCAAAAGGAAACCCGAACAAGTAAAATTAAAGCAGGAACTTCTACTAGTGGTCCTATGACCCCGGCAAAAGCTTGCCCAGAATTCAGCCCAAAGACCGCAATAGCTACGGCAATAGCAAGTTCAAAATTATTTCCGGCAGCAGTAAATGCTACTGAGGTAGTTTTATCATACTCAGAACCGGTAGCTTTTGTAACAAAGAAGCCAATTAGGAACATCAAGGCAAAATAGATAAGCAACGGTACGGCAATAATCAGAACATCCATAGGGATTTCAACAATCATTTCTCCTTTTAATGAAAACATGACCACAATGGTAAATAATAGGGCAATCAGTGTCATTGGAGAAATAGTGGGAATGAACTTTTGGGTGTACCATTCTTCGCCCTTTAGCCTTACCAATATCACCCTACTTAAAATTCCCAATAGAAAGGGTAACCCTAAATAGATGGCTACACTTTCGGCAATAGTAGCAATGGAGATATCTACAATTGCACCTTCAAAGCCAAAGTATGGAGGTAGAACGGTTATAAAGATATAGGCGTAAAAGCTATAGGCAAAGACCTGAAAAATGCTATTTAAAGCTACAAGACCTGCGCCGTATTCACTACTGCCTTCTGCAAGGTCATTCCAAACTAAGACCATGGCAATACAACGAGCAAGCCCAATTAGGATTAAACCTACCATATATTCAGGGTAATCCTGAAGGAAGGTAATGGCCAATAAAAACATGAGTACAGGACCAATAATCCAATTGAGTACTAATGAAATGGATAGAATCTTTACGTTTTTAAAAACTTTGGGCAGCAATGCATAGTTCACTTTGGCCAGTGGCGGGTACATCATCAAAATTAGACCTATGGCTATAGGTATATTCGTAGTTCCGCTGCTTGCGGAATTTATAAGTTCCGGAAACTGGGGTGCAAAATTACCAATGGCAACCCCCAGTATCATGGCTATAAATATCCATAGGGTTAGGTAACTATCTAAAAAACTTAACTTCTTGGGCATTTTCTATAAGTTTATTTTTGAGAAAACAAAATATAGCTCTGTAGCAATTTGAATACTTCGCTCATTGTATTTTTCTGCTTGTTGCGGTGTATTGTCAAAAGCTTTTGGGTCTTCAAAAGTAATAGGAATACGTTTTTCCGCTCCAGCAATAAAAGGACAACCGCCATCTGCTTGGCTACAGGTCATAATTGCAGCAAAACCTGATTTTGGATTAAAATCATCATCCAACGTTTTAGAAAAACAAATAACAGGATGTTCGTTCTCAGCATATTTAATACTGTAAACCGGATTTTTGTCTTCAGAACGTTTAACAACCTCAAAACCGGTATTCTTAAGCGTTTCCGCTGCCATGGGGAACAATGCCGTGGCTTCCGTTCCTCCTGAATAACAGAAAACGTTATTTATATTAAAGTGATATGCCATTGCCTGGGCCCAAACTTGTGAAAGGTGACTTCTACGTGAGTTATGGGTGCAAATAAAATTTAGTCTAATTTCCTCATTTGCTGTCACCTTTTCTTGAATAAAGTCAATTAAGGGCTGCAATGTTTCTTGTCGCTCTTTAGATATAGAGTCGGTTTGCAGAGAAGCAATAGTGTTCTCAATCTTTTCAAAAGTGCGCATTTGTACTGTTTTAGGTATCATAATCTATGTTTTTAACAACAACCACTTTTTGGGTCACATGAACTTCCTTGGCTTAAACTCGAAAATTGTAATTTTGGCTTCTCGGCAGGTATACCACAGTTGTCTTTGGCCAAACAATCTGTTTGTTTGGTAGTTAACAGAAAGTTGGTTCCGTCAAAATCCAATCCAAATTTACCGATAGTGTCCCCTTGGTATTCCACTTCAATTTCCAAATCGCCTATACCTAAGGTTTTTTCAGAAAGCTCTATAATATGGACTAATTTCTCTGGGTGTAATCTATGATCGTAGTCATCTGCATTCCAAAGTTGAAAATTCACCACCTCTTCATTACGGACAGTACCACCACAATCAATAAAATTCTTGGTAATCTTACCTACTTCCGTTACATGAAAGTGATTTGGGACTAACTCTCCGTTTGGCAACTGGAAGGCTATTTTATCTAATTTAGAAAGTTCGGATTTAATTTCTGATAATCTCATAACAGTTTATTTATTGTATTTTTACGATTAAATAACATAAATTTTTTTAACAACAGTCGGATTTAGGTAGGTCTTGATTTAAAAATTTAGACATTACCTCCTTCATGTTTGTCCAGTTTTCTTTGTGAATGCAGTAGCAAACACTAGTACCATCAACCGTACCTTTAATAAGGCCCAAATTCTTAAGTTCTTTTAAATGTTGGGAAATTGTAGGTTGGGCAAGGCCAATTTCATTTACCAGATCACCACATATACAAGCATCAATTTTAAATAAATACTCTAAAATGGCGACTCTTGCCGGGTGACCAAAGGCTTTGGCAAAAAGTGCGATTTCATTTTGTAAATCGGTAAATATTTCAGTTTTTGCTAATCCCATTTATTTGTCATGATAAGTACATTGCAATATTACGATTAATATTTTAATTGAAGAGTGTTTCTTAAATATTTTTAAAGCTACCCAGAATAGTTAAGAAGTAACTAAACTATAATTTCAATAAGCAGCTCAACCGCAGGGAGTTTCCCTGGTCATCGTCAGTAACTAGAGCTATTCTTATTTTGTTACTAGATAATTTTTCGGTAACTGTAACAGATTCAACTTTTAACGGTGTATCTATGTTGGGTATAGCTACAACGCTATATTTTTTAGAAAAGGCGTTATTTATGATAGGAATAGTGCCAATAAAACTTCCTGCTATTTCCCCGTCATTATAAGCAGTGCCGGTTTTTTCTACGGATGCGGTAAAGATGACTAGATTTTCTTCTTCAAGAATTGTAGCTCCTGAAAATCCGGATTGAAATCCATCTATTTCAGGTAATGTATATGCTATGGTTTTAGATTTTTTAAAAGGTTTTTTTCCTTCTAAATAATCCATGAGGTCTGAGTAATCAAAACTGAAAATTACATTTTTTCCTCTATTAAAAAGATATATCGTGTTGTGATACAATGCAACGCCCTCTATGTTTAGATGTTCCCCGTTAAGGATATTATCTTTCCTTAAATTTTCATAAAACTCAGTAATTTGACAGGTTTTTATACTCATACTATCTTTTGTAGAAATATGAAGAAAGATATCTCTTTCTGGAGATTTTGCTCCAGAACCAAAGGCAATAATTTCGTTGCTATTTATAGTTTCTAAAGCTTCAAAATCGGGTTTTTTTATTTTGTCCAACCTATTTCCACTTAATGAAACTGTGGAGTAAATGGTAGTTTCATTAACTACTTGTCCGTTTTCAGTCACTTTAAAAAGGTATGGAGAATCGTCTCCCACGATATAAAAATAGTTATCTACTTTTGTTATACCAGAAGCACTTGGAACATTTTCTAGCAATACAGTGTCTATAACTTCAAGTTCTAGTTGTTTGTTACAAGTAGTTGCAAGCGTGGTTAATAGGAATAGAACAACAATTTTCATCAGAATAATAGCTTAAATTTAAGGAAGTACATTAGTGCTAAAAGACTCTAAGAACCTATTTAAGAGGTTCTTTTAAATTTTGGATTGCAAATTTAACGAGTCTTGCTGAAAGAGTTTTCTTCTTTTTGAAGTTTAACGTCTTGGTTTTAATTTTCTGAGCTTCTAAGACTGGGATCGGTCATTGTAAAGCACATTAGAACGTTGGTCTCACCAGGCAAAACAATCGTTCCGTTATAGTGAAAACCCAATTTCAGTAGTAATTTTTGTGATAGTTTATTATCTGTGGTGGTAATACCGCAAAGTTCTTTAAGCTTAAATTGGTTAAAAGCTACCTCTTTTAATTTATTTGCAGCTTCATGAGCATACCCTTTTCGGCCATATTCAGGAAGAAATGCAAAGCCAATATCCGTACACGGAAGACCTTTTCGGTCAGATAAACCACATGTGCCCATTTTTACATTATCTGATTTACGGATTATGGTATAATTTCCATACCCTAAATTTTCAAATTGAGGTGTCATTTTGGTTTTTATATACTGTTCGGCTTCAGTGGGGCTATATACTTTTCTTTCACCAATAAATTTTAGCCAAGCTGGAGAGTTAAATAATTTACAAATGAAGCGAGCATCATCTTCAGAAGTTGGTTTTAATAATAATCTTTTGGTTTCATAAATCATCAAAAACAATTTAGTAAGAAATGATTGTTAATTTTTGTAGGTCTTAATAACTAATAACTATCTAATTTCCTATGAATTAGGAGGTTTCATTAAAAGTGTTGAAGATAACCTTTGCTCGCCAACTTTAATGGCCTTTTTTACGTATAATAAATGGGATTAGTCTTTTACGAGAATAATTCTGACCGAAACCAAATCAGTCTTTAATACAAAGTAATGTCTAAAACTAGCAAAATAGAGAATAGAGGGGGCGTAATAATTATAGTTCTTGTAGCGTTGTTGGCCGTTATGAAAGTTGTCAATAGTAAGTTGGAAGAAAAGATTGCCAGGGCCAACTACAAACATGTAAGTTACTCCAGCTGGTACAATGCCAAGAGTATTAAGCAAATTATGAAAGAGAACCAGCGCGATTATTTAGAATCATTGCGGGGTACAGGGCTGGTAGCTGAAGAAAAGTTGGAGCAATTGGATTTTAGAATAGAAATGACTGACGACCTTATCAAAAAATACGAAGAGGAGAAAACCGAAATCTTACTTGGGTCCAATAATATACCTCGTGCCGGATGGTCTCAAGATCTTGATGGGGAAATGGGAAAAATCATTGGTTTGCGAACATGGGAAGAAATAGGCCTTTCCACAAGAAGCTTGGTGTCACAAATAGAAATAGGTATTTTATTTCTTCAGATTAGCATATTGTTTGGAGTATTAGGCCTTATTATTAATGAAAATAGACGCCTTCAAGAAGCTTTTACGGCATTTATGATTGGTGTAGCCTTTATAGGTCTTGGAGTCTGTTTCTACGGATACTACTCAACTCTGTAACATTTAAACATCACTTACGGGAATATAAAAGATGTGATTGAAGTTGAAGTTACCACCATGGGCCATTGGTATCTGCAATAGTGTGTAGTTCTCCTAATTTAGGGAAAGTTGCTTCCAACTGTTTTCTTTTTGCCTCTTCTTTGAATTGTTCCGCAGGTTCAGTCCAGTCGTGTTGTGCCAAAGCAAAACCTGCCCAATGAACGGGCATAGACTTTTTGACTCTACCGTCAATAGCAGCTTGGATACTCTCATTGGGAAACATATGTATCTGATGCCACTTTTCATTATACTGGCCATTTTCTATAAAACCAAAATTAAATGGCCCCAATTTTTTTCCAATTTCTTTAAAGTGATTACCATAGCCACTGTCACCACTAAACCAGATATTAGCAGTGTCGGTTTTAAAGGCCCAGCCTCCCCAAAGAGATTTGGAACGGTCTGTTAATCCTCTTCCTGAGAAGTGTCTGCTAGGAGTAAAGGTAATGTTGATATCTGAAATTACACTTTCATTCCACCAATCGAATTCCGTGATTAATTCTGCGTCTATTCCCCAACTTACCAAATGACGTTTAACGCCCAAAGCCACAAAATACTGTTTCGTTTTACTTTTTAATTTTTGAATACTATCATAATCAAGATGGTCATAGTGGTCATGACTCATTAACAACAGGTCTATTTCAGGAAAATCATCAATTAAGTCCAATGTATTTTCTGAAAAGCGTTTGGTTTTAAAAGGTGCTATAGGAGATGCATTTGGACCAAGCATAGGGTCTATTAAAATGGTTTTGCCATTCATACGCATTAATAAAACGGAATGCCCATACCAAATGTATTTGAAGCTTACATCATCCAATAAGAATGCGGCTTTATCAAATGATGCAATAGGTAGGGGTTTTGCGGGTTCTCTTTTTTCTTTGTCCGTAAACTGTTTGTACAGCAGTTTGGGAATATCCCAAAAATTGACGGACATGCTGGTTTCTTCAAGATTAAGAAACTTGTCTTTTTTCCAGTTTTTGGATTGATTGTATCGTTCGGTAAGTTCGTCTGTTAATTTACCTCCAAACTGCTTTTTTAACTTTTTCATTTTGATTATCTGCCATGAGATGTAAAGGTAAGTGTTTGGCAGTGATGAGGGGTGAAATTAGTTTACCATAAATAGGGCATTGGCAAAGAATAGTTTGCCATTCTCCCAAAAACCTCTGAATAAAGGATTGTCAACAAAGTAAATTAGCTGACCCTTTCCATATTCTTCAACACCGAATACTAAGGTCTCCCCAATTTTATCTTGGGCATCAACCCCTGCAAAACCTGCGGCAGGAACCGTACTGTTAGCATCCAGATAGGCTACCGTGCCGTTTTCCAGGTAGTTGTATGCGGCACCACCTAATTTTAAGCTAAAATAAGAATCACCATAACCGTATGCTAATGGGTGAGTAGGGTCTACTTTGGTCTTGAAAATAGCACCGGTGATTTCGTTTCTGATTTGCTCGCGCTGGTTGTGGTCATAAATAGGAACCAGGGCAAAGCTATCTGCTTCAACGGTTTTTGGTTTCAGCTTAAATTTTTCTTCTTTGGAAAGTGGTTTTAGGGCACCACCAATGGCTATTAATTTTCCGCCGTTATTAATCCAATCTTTAAGGTCATTCATTCTATTGGGGTTGAAAAGCTTGTCATAATTATTCCCGTTCGGTAGAATAAGTATATCGTAATTGGAAAGGTTTACGTTTTTGTAGTATTCTGTATCCAGTATAGTAACAGGATAATTTAATTGTTGTTCAAAATAGTGCCAGATTTCACCAAAATTTAGCGTAGCAGTAGGTTTCCCGGAAAGTACAGCGACTTTTACCTGTTTTAATGGTTGTACAGAATGAGAACCAAAATCTTTACCATCTTCCACAAAGCCAGTATTGCTTGCTTTTAATGTCTTCTTATGTTTTGTGGCTATTTTTGAAAGCGTATTTAGGAAATCCGGAGCATTTTTGTTATCCGCTTTTGTAATAATAAGTGTTCCACGATCATACTGGATACCATCCAAAGAAAATGGAGCTTTTGCATGTCGTGTTTTTATATTGTTCTGTACTAGTTCCGCTAAAAATTGAGCGTCGCTAAAACTATTCCATTCCGCTATAAAAGCATAGGCCTTTTGATTAATCTGCTCTGGTTTTTGGACAGTTGCTTTATGCGTATCTAAAGTGGCATTCACCTTACTTTCCGATGCTACTGCTTCAAGTCCGTAAGCATACGGTAAGGACCATGCCGTAATATCATAGGTTAGTGAATCACTTAGTTTTGTACTTGGTTCAAAAAGGACTTTTACCAGAGTTGCTTTTTTCTGGTCGGTACCAACTACAAGTGTATGATTGGAAGTTTTAACGGGGCTGTTTTTTCCCGTGCTAAAGTTAAAGCCTTTTGCAGTTTTACCAGTAGCCCAACCGTATTCAATCTCGTGTTGCGCCAATAGATTGGTAAGAGCTTCAATTTTATTGGGGTTGCCATTTAGAACATAGCTTTTATACTTGTAATTTTTAGGTAAATAGAATTTTTTGAATTCCTTGTTCAGTTGAACAGCATTTTGTGATGCAATCTCTAGTGTAGAGAGTCCGGTGGTATGATGATGAAGTATTCTGTCCTTTAAGGTTAGTGTATCTCCTAAACTTGTAATTACACCCAGACCGGCACGGCCGCTGCCACCTTGTTCGTAGGTCATGCCAATACTTCCGTTATAAGTAGGGTAGGTATCTCCGTAACTTGGGTAAAGTAAATCAAAAACCTCTTTTGTAAAATAGAACCATCCGTTGGCATCAAAATACTTGGCGTGGTTTTTCCCCACTGTGGTTTGGAACTCTCTTTGAAAATCAGTTATCACCTCGTGAAAAGGTTCTGCTGCAGGAGCAAAATAATAAGGATTATCAACACCTTGCTCATGAAAATCCACATGTACGTGTGGTAGCCATTTGTTATAGACTTTTATGCGTTGTTGGCTTTCCGTTTGCGTTAGCCATGCCCAATCTCGGTTTAAGTCGAACATATAATGATTGGCTCTACCGTTTAACCAAGGCTCATGATGTTCTTTGCTATTAGGGTCAACCGTATTAGGGGTGTTTTTGAATTGATAGTACCAGTTTACATAGCGTTCGCGACCATCAGGGTTTACACATGGGTCTATAATTACCACTGTATTTTTTAGGTATTCGGATTTTTTCGTTAGAAGTTCGTACACCGTCTTCATGGAAGCTTCTGTGCTAACACTCTCGTTTCCATGTACGTTATAGCTCATCCATACAATAGCAGTAGATGGGTTGCCTACACCTTCCGTATTTTTTATATGTTCTTGTTGTATAGTATCAAGATTTTTGATATTCTCGGATGATGAGATATAGGCTAAAACTAGAGGTCTTCCTTCATTTGTTTGCCCATAATTTTTTAACTGCAGTTTGGTAGGGTCGGACTTTGCTAGGTATTCATAATAATCTACTACGCGATGATGCCGGGTAAATTGAGACCCCAACTCATAGCCTAAAAATTCTGAAGGAGATTGTAGTTCTTGCGCCTTAAGATTTAGGCAGATAAATAAAATAACTAAAGATGTAAAAAACTTCATATGTAAGGTATTTCCTTGGGATGCTACCAAAGCTACTGAATTATGGCTAATAAAAGAGCGGATAATCCATTACTGGTGCGAAAATCAGGTTGAAGTAATTAACGTATTTTTAGGAAGCCGCATTGGCGAAGAGTTTTATATTTACACCCTTATGGAGATTGATTGTATACCCTTTTACAAAACCGGCTATTTTTCAGAATTTATTTGCGATTATCTTGCTGAAGAACCGCAGGTAGATAACTTTTATAACCGGTTTCCAAACCTTAAGAATTTTGAAGCTCAAATAGCCGAAAAGGCTACAAATTTTCCTGATGCGAACAGAGAAGTTCTATACGAGGCACTACAAAAACAATACAAAGGTTTTAATGTTACCAAGGAAACCCAGACGCACCTTAAAAAATTAAAGGAGCCCATTACTTTTACCGTAGTAACGGGGCATCAATTAAACCTTTTTACTGGACCACTATACTTTTTATATAAGATAGTTTCCACTATAAATCTTACCAAAGAACTTAAAAAAGCATATCCAAAATACAATTTTGTCCCTATATATTGGATGGCTACGGAGGACCATGATTTTGAAGAAATCAATTATTTTAATTTTAAGGGAAAGAAGCTTAGATGGAACAGGCCTGCGTCTGGAGCAGTCGGGCATTTGAACACTAAAGGGCTTGAAGAGATTTTTGAAGCCTTTTCCAATCAAATAGGAAATAGTACTAATGCTATAGCTCTAAAAGAGCTATTTAAGAAAGCATATTTAGAACATAATAATTTAACAGACGCTACACGTTATTTGGCAAATGAACTTTTTGGCAAGGAAGGTTTGGTTATTGTAGATGGTGATGACAAGAGCTTAAAAAGTCTTTTAGTGCCTTATGCCGAGAAGGATATTTTTGAACAATTAGCATATAAGAAAGTTTCCGAAACCATAGCGGAATTGGGTACGCTTGACGAGAAGTATAATGTACAGGTTAATCCTCGTGAAATAAATTACTTCTATTTAAAAGACGGACTTCGCGAACGCATTATAGAACAGAATGGGGCTTATTATGTGAATGATACGGAGATTAGTTTTACAAAAGAAGAACTTAAAAAGGAGCTAAGGGCATATCCGGAGCGGTTTTCACCAAATGTAATTGCCAGACCATTATATCAGGAAATTATATTGCCAAATCTGTGTTATATAGGTGGAGGGGGAGAAATAGCATATTGGTTGGAGCTCAAAACCATGTTTGAAGCCATGGAGGTGCCGTTTCCAGTCTTATTACTTAGAAATTCGGCCTTGATCAGTACGGAAAAGCAAACGGATAAGTTGGCTAAAATGAACCTTTCCGTGAAGGATTTGTTTTTGAAACAAAGTAGTTTCATCAATAAAAAAATAAGGGAAATATCTAACATCGATATTGATTTTTCGCCTCAGAAACATCTTTTGGAAGAGCAGTTCAAAGCTATGTACGAATTGGCAGAGCAAACTGATGCTTCGTTCTTGGGAGCTGTAAAGGCACAAGAAGTTAAACAAAAAAAAGGTCTAGACAATCTTGAAAAAAGATTGCTACAAGCACAAAAACGCAAACTAAAAGACCATGTCTTGCGCATGACCGAAATTCAGAACGAATTGTTTCCTAACAAATCACTGCAAGAACGAAATGTAAACTTCTCTGAACTTTATTTGGAGTTAGGTAAGGACTTGGTTCCTATGCTTCTAGAAACCTTAAAGCCATTGCAACAGGAGTTTATAATAGTAAAAATGTAGTGAGCCGTTTTCAAGGAGCTAAAAACTGACTTTCCCAAGAATCTTTTGTTTTAGAAAAAAGTACTCTAATATGATTAGGGCGCTTTAGTTTTAGATATTCTATTGATAAAGGTTCTATTTGTATAGCGCAAAAATGATGGTTTTCGTTTAAATATTCCAAAGCATCAGGATTGTTCATGGGTGTGCCGGGTGCTGTTTGAGTGGTGTAATCTTTTTTATTGCCATCAGGTATATTACTCCAATATCCATCTAAAACCTTAGAATCTGTAATAACGGATGCTTTTCCTTTAACCGTAATCTGTAAAAGATTTTCTGGATGATAGAAAAGTAAACTAACGTCTGCATTTTTTTCAATTTCCTTTACTTTTTGGGAACGCGCATCTGTATAGAATACTAGATTTAAATTATCATTAAAGTGCCTAAAGACCACCGTGCGTAGGCTAGGGGTTCCTAATGCACTAATAGAAGCTAGTGTAAAAAGGCGAAACGGATGGCCTCTTTTAGTTATTCCTTTTTTTATTTCCGTGAGGGTTTCATCCCAAAAAGTAGAAGTCATTTGTATGCTTTTAAATAAAAGTAGAAAAAACTTTTAAAAGTGGGTAGGGTATTTTACAAGTAGGGTGTTATTAATAAAAATGCTATGAAAACGATTTTTAATTAAACCGTTTCATGTGTTTAGGTTGGTTTTTTTGATTTTGATGAAAAGTCCGGGTTTGGTATCCCGGACTTTTACTTTTTAGAGAGGTGTTCATTTTTTTATTTCATATTCAATTACCTTTTCAGTAAGCTGATAGCCAGCAAAGACACCCACTGCGTTTTCGCCTTCAATATTATTAGCAGCAATACTGTACTCCACAAATGGGTTTCCGTCATTGTAATCATTTAAAAAAGCAGCACGGCGGTTTAGATAGAGGTTTTTTTCAACATTGGTTACTTGCAGCGTTATTTTAGCTGTAATTCCTTCTTCCGGCTGCCAAAAGGAAAAAAACGAATTCTGACTTAAAATTTCTCCATCTCCAATTGCATCGGTCAAAAAACTGTCCAATTCAAAATTCAATGGCCATTCATAAGGTTGACCCTGCTCTTCTGTTTCTATTTTACCGCCAATGAGGTAAAAGTTGTCTTTTCCTATGATATCTTGAAAAGCGATATCCAATATATATTTTAAAGAATATTCATCTTCATACTCCGGCGTTATCACTTCGGTAATCGAGTCTACCTTTTGCGGGATGGTACAGCTAGAGGTATATTCTTTATCATCCGTAGAAACCTTTAGAAAGTAGGTGTTACCTTCAATAATATCAAATTCTGACGCTGGTGCTTGGTAATTTCTTCGTTCAGCATTGTAAATCAATTGAACCTGGTTATCTTCTTCATCACTTATGATGACCAGAGCATCTTTAATAATAAACTTTTCAATGTCGGCCATAGGGTCATTACTATCGATTTGAGTACCTATTGCTGGTACTGCAGTTGAAACATGAACTGAAAGCAGTGTATCCGAAGGTGATAGATAGCCAACTATATAGGTACGGTCATCAATATTAAGGAGTTCATCAGGATCTACAGGGTCTTGACAAGCACTACACAGTAAAACGAACAATAAACTTATCTGAAGGTATTTATTCATGGCCTAAAATTTAAAAGTGTAATTAACGGATGGTATCAGCATAAGTACAGAAGTTCGAATCAATTCCTTTTCATCGGGAGCATCAGGAGTATTGGGGTCATAATCTTTGTTTTCTACCGTGTATATAAACGGGTTTCTTCTGGCGTAAGAGTTGTAAAGAGAAACGCCCCAAATACGTTCTCTATTCTTTTTTTTCTTTTTATGAAATTGGACTCCCAAGTCTAATCTGTGGCTTGTTTCCCCTCTAAAATTATTCCGTTGGGTGGTAAAATCTTCCATACCAGAATAGCTGCTGTACATGTCGTTATTAAAAATCGGAAAATCTACAGGATTGTCTATACGCTGTTGGTTGGGCAAAGTATAGTTGTTGCCTGTGGATAGCACCCAAGTACCGGATAAGGTAATTTTCTCATTTGGTTTATAGATACCCACTAAAGATATATCGTGCCTACGATCATAACGGTCGTAAAACTTTTTGCCTAAGTTCAATTCATCAAACTGGCGTTCAGACCATGAAAGTGTATAGCCTAGCCAACCGGTAAACGGTCCGGTCTGCTTTCTAAATAGAAGTTCTGCACCATAAGCCCACCCTTGTCCTGAGGTAATATTCTCTTCCCAATTGGTGTTTTTTCCGGTTTCAAGGTCATCAATGGCCAAGAAGGAAGCCCCTTCTTTATAGGCAATAACGTCATCTAAGGTCTTGTAATAGCCTTCAAGCGTTACGGAATAGTCTTTGTCAAAGAAATCTTTGGCCACTCCAACGGCAAATTGTTGGGAGGTCTGTGGTTTTATATTATCTGTTGATGAAACCCATAAATCCGTTGGCAAACCAATTCCCGAGCTAGATAGCAGGTGAATGTACTGGTTCATTCGGGAATATGAAGCCTTAAAAGCAAGGTCCGGTTTTAAATTATAGGATAATGCCAATCTAGGTTCTGGGTTGATGTAATGTTTGTCCTTGTAATTAAAATAACTGAGTCTAAGCCCGGGAGATAAACTTAGTTTATCGGTTAGCTTCCAATCATCCTCTATATAGACGGCGCTTTCAAAAGAATTAAGTTCTTGTTCTTTGTTTATGTCCGAACTAAATTCATCCTTCACTAGTAACCGTTGGGGAGTAAAATTATGCCGAGTTGCATTGGCGCCAAATCTAACAGTGTGCTTATTATTAGGGTAATAATCAAAATCGGTCTTTAAGGTGTAATCATTAATACCAGAGCTACTTTTAAAGCGGTTTTGTTGGTCTTTGAAATCTTCTTCTATAAGCAGTTTAAATTTGTAGTTACTGAAAATAAGCGAAGTATTAGAGAAAAGCTTGTTGTTGAATTGA